>Ga0163163_10000854_pt1 | contig 25918 bp, 23 predicted proteins | sample S65metaG_FD_119766 | JGI IMG/M metagenome (GOLD analysis project Ga0163163, IMG submission 119766) | Switchgrass rhizosphere microbial communities from Kellogg Biological Station, Michigan, USA - S6-5 metaG | ecosystem: Host-associated > Plants > Roots > Rhizosphere > Soil | place: USA...
GAGACTGGCTAAGGCGACCCTGATCTGGGCCGCCCTTGCAACTGCCATTTGCGTGCCGATCGCCTTCGCGGCGGCGAGCCCACTGCTCGCATGGCGCGGTCCGGTCTACATTCTGGCCGGATTCGCCGGGATTGTCGCACTGGGTCTTGCGCTCGTTCAGCCTTTGCTGATCGCCGGTTATCTACCGGGACTGTCGGCTTATCGTGGACGGCGTGTCCATCACTGGATCGGAGGCGCGCTGGTTGTGGCGGTGGTGGTCCACGTCGGAGGCCTTTGGATCACCAGTCCACCGGACATGATTGACGCGCTTCTCTTCGCCTCGCCGACGCCATTCTCGCCCTTCGGTGTGATCGCCATGTGGGCCATCTTCGCCGTTGCGCTTTTGGCTGCGTTCCGCCGACGATTGGGGCTGCGAACGTGGCGCATGGTGCATATGTCCCTCGCGGTGATCATCGTCGCAGGTAGCGTGGTCCATGCGATGCTGGTTGAGGGGCCGATGGAGACGGTGTCGAAAGCGGCACTTTGCGCGCTGGTTCTCGCGGCGGCCATAAAGGTCATGGCTGACCTGGTAAGGAGAATGCGAGCGACGTCGCGCGCAGAGCGCCTCGCGCGACAGTAAGCGCGTTTGTTTGTTCTTGCGGAAGCCCCGCGAAATCAGGTGGCTGGGGCGCATGTTGGCGGAGGGAGTGTCCTCCCAAAATTTGAAATCACCAATTGATATCAATTCATTGACCATTGAGTTTCGGTTCGTACCCACAAGTCTACCCCCGAATTGACATGGGATTTTGGCGGCCAGCGGCGAACGTCTACAAGGTTATCACCCCGGCGAGAGCCACCGCGCAAATGCGGTGGCTCTTCAGTTGAACTGCCGATCGAGAGGGTGGAATCCCGGCAGTTTCCGATTAATGCGAGGCTGTGCTTATCGCAACGATCAGCGTTTTCGGCAGAAGCTCGGCGCGGTCGGTTCCGCCGCTTGAATAACGCTCGAAAGCAAGCATGGCTTGTTTCTTGAGTTGGCGATGGGTACTTCGTACCATGTTCGCCGAAAAAATTTCACCGGCGGAAATCCGTGTTGGACACTCGACGTTTCCGTGACGCTCTCGGCCAGTTTCCGACCGGCGTCACAATCATCACAACCGTGACAACCGGCGGCGATCGGCTCGGCATGACAATCAGTTCGTTCAATTCGCTGTCGCTCGACCCACCTCTGGTCTTGTTCAGCATTTGGCGCGAGGCCAAGAGTTTCGCCTCCTGGCAGAGAGCTGAGCGCTACGCAATCAACGTGCTGAGCGAGAACCAGGAGGAGCTATCCAACAAGTTCGCGCGCGCCAAGGGTGAGAAATGGATCGGGCAGACACTGTTGAATGGCAGGACAGGCTTGCCGCTGCTGCCGAATGCCGTGATCGCGTTCGAGTGCGAAGCTTACGACCGGCACGATGGCGGCGACCACGAGATCTTCGTCGGACGTGTGGTCGAACTGCATGAAAACCAGACCAAGCGCGGGCATCCGCTCGTATTCTTCGGCGGCCAGTATCGGCGACTGGGCACTGCCGAAGCAAATGCGCCGGCCGACATTGTTAATCTCCTTCACGGGTGGTGAAGCACTATGGCGGTCAACAAAAAAACATGACGAATTCCACATCCTCAACATGAATAGCGGATGGGTGACGCCAAGGGGCTATCCGAAAGGCATTTGAACAGAAGATTTTGTCTGGCGCGCTGGATGAGACCAACAAACGCGGCACGCGCACGCGGCTGTTGCGCTTCGCACCCGGCGTGTTCGCTACCGAACCATTCGTACACGAATATTGGGAAGAAGTTTATCTTGTGTCAGGCGATCTGACTGTCAGCAACGATGTCAACGGAAACGGCAGCAACTCCTTTCCGCCCAACACTTACGCATGCCGGCCGCCCGGCGCCTATCACGGCCCGTTCAGGTCGAACGGCGGAAATCCACTACTTCGATCCGGTCTGAACAATACCGGCGAGCCGCCGAGCGCGCGCCTTTTTTTCGTCGAGCCTCATGCCGCGTGCAATCTGGATGCGCTGCGCCTGCGGCGAGCCAGCGCCATGCAAGCTTTCCGTCAAGTAGCCCACGGCGTTGCGGCCGATCGTCATGTTCTCAATTAACCGTAAGATGCGCATGCGGTCGGTGACTTGGACGCCATCACGCCCTTGCAGGAATTTACGAATCAGCGGACCGACCTCGTTGTTCTGCAAATCCTTTTCTGACGGCATGGTGACGACCAGCCCGCCTGCAATATCCTGCGCGAGCCGCGCGATCTCAAACGGAAAGCGCGTGACGTTGTGTTTGGCGACATTGGAGAGCATCTCGTCATTAAGATAGGCCCCCGAAGCCACCGGCTTTGACTGGTGCGCAGCCGCCATACAGCTAGAATAAATGGTTTCATTGAGATGCGTCATCTCGACGAGCTTGTCCTTGATATGCGAAGCAGCCTCGACGCCGTTGTGCTCGGCAGCCGAAGCTGCGGCGCCGATCAGCACGTCGCCTAATCCGGTTTTACAGACGTAAGACGAACGATGATAGGTCGTGAAGCGCTCGACCAATGACGACGCGTACTCCCATTCGCCATCCATGAACACATGCTCGTGCGGCACAAACACGTCTTCAAAAACAATCAGCGATTCCTGCCCAGCAAACTGCGCATTGCCGGCATCCATCGCGCCGCCATCCACAATGCGCGTGTCATTGGTCTGTCGGCCAACGACGTAGGTCAGCCCAGGCGCATCGACGCGAATTGCCCCCACCACAGACCAGGCGCGATCGGCTTCGGTCAAGCGCATGGTCGGCATAAAAATGAGCCAGTGCGAATTAACCGCGCCAGTCTGGTGCATCTTAGCGCCCGAGACGTAGATGCCTTTGTCGTCACGCTTGACCACACGCAGAAAGAGATCCGGATCACTCTGCTGGTGCGGTGCCTTCGAGCGGTCGCCCTTCGGATCGGTCATCGCACCACCGATCACCACATTGGCCGTCTGCGCGCGGCGCAAGAATTTAAGAAATCGCTCGTGATATTTGGTGCCGTGCTTGGCGTCGATGTCGAAAGTCACCGAATGGCAGGTGCCGATTGCATCGAGCCCAACGCAGCGCTGGAAGCAGGTGCCGGTGCGCCGACCAAGCTCGCGCTGCATCTCGTGCTTGGCGACGAGATCGCCCGGATTGATCGGCACGTGCAGGAATCGATTGATTGCCTGCCGCGCGATCTCGGAGGGCACGGTGCCGAGCTCCGGCCGCTCGCTGGCCAGCCGAAAGGTCTCGGCCATTGCGTTGATGGAAGGCCGGATCACTGGGTGATCGGCTGGCTCGGGAACCCGCTCGCCCATGAAGAATACGTTCATACGGCGCCCGCGCAGCGAGGCCAGGTAGTCGTCCGCGTTCGCGATTGGCCTCTTGAAATCAGCCCAGAGCGTCTCGGCGGTATCCATGACGTTCTCCTCGGCTACGCCTTCAGCATTTCCTTGAGCTTGTAGCGGATGATCTTACCCGATCCAGTGCGCGGAATTTCGGCGATCAGGTGCACCGCTTGCGGAATCTTGTAAGCGGAAAGACGAGCTTTGCAATGCTGCAGGATCGCCTCGATTTCGACGTGCTGACCTTGCCGCGGCACCACGAATAGCGCAGGAACCTCGCCGAGATGTTCGTGCGCCACCCCAACCACGGCGCAATCGAGTACCGGCGCAAATGTGTTCACCACCTCTTCGATCTCGGCCGGCGCAATGTTCTGGCCGCCACGGATAATGAGTTCCTTCAGCCGCCCTGTAATGGTGAGGAACCCGTTCTCGTCACACCTGGCGAGATCGCCGGTGTGATACCAGCCTGCGCGCAGTGCGGCGCGTGTTTCCTCCGGCTTGTTGTGATAGCCAGGCATCACGTTCGGCCCGCGCACGATCAGTTCGCCTTCCTGCCCGGCTGCGACGTCCTGCCCGCTCGCGGGATCGACGATCCGCACGGCGAGGCCCGGCAGCGGCAGGCCGCAGGAGCCAAGCATCCGACCGCCGTGCGGCCAGTTCATCGTCACCATGGTCGAGGTTTCCGTGATCCCGTAGCCGTCGAGAAGCGGCACGCCGAATTGCGCCTCGAATTCGCGATTAAGGGTTGCCGGCATGATCGCGCCGGCTGACGCGCACAGTCGCAGGCCGGGAAACTTGTGGTTCTCTTCGTTTTTAGTAGCTTGGAGGAGGTAGTGAAACATCGTCGGCACGCCAGGAAAATAAGTGAATTCCCCGGTCTTGAGCAGGCGCACCGCCTCGCCCGTGGAGAAGCGCTCCATGATGTACTCACTGGCGCCGGTAGCGAGAATTGAGAGCACCGAAAGATTGAGCGCATAAGAATGAAACAGCGGCAATGGCGAGAGCACCGTATCGCGCTCGCAAAGGCCGCTGATCGGTCCCCAGCACGAGGCCGCGACCCACAGCATCCCGTGAACCGTGAGCTTGACGCCCTTGGCGCGACCGGTGGTGCCGGACGTATAAAGGATATAGGACGGCTCGTGCATCAGCGGCGGATCGCGCGGCGCCGATCTCGCCATTTTGCCGATCAGATCCGTGTAACGCAGCGCTTTTGCGCTCGTTGAGCCGCTATCGGTGACGATCAAAGTCTTGAGATGGGGCGCGTCCTCTTGCAGCTTGACGAAAAGGTCCGCGCGCTCGGCAGTGGTGAAGACCGCCTTGCAAGTCGCGTCAGAGAGACGATAGGCAATCTCCGGCTCTGAAGAATCATAGCTGATCGGCACACCGAGCGCCCCTGCACGCGTGATACCGAGGCAGGCTTCCACCCATTGCACCGAATTTGGCAGCATGATCGCGACAGTGTCGCCGGGTTCGACGCCGTTGTCCGCGAGATGGCCGGCTATGTTGGCCGTACGGTCGAACAATTCCGCGTACGTGACCTGCGATCGCGCGTCACGATACGCAATTTTGGCTCCCCGCTCATTAGCATGGCGGCGCAACAGTTCAGGGACTGGTGCAATCAGTTCAGTTTGCAACATCGACCCTTCTCCATCACACCATGCTGAAGCCGCCGCTAATGCTTAGCGTCTGGCCGGTGATCCAGCCACTATTCGGCGACACCAACAACGCGACCATTGGCGCGACGTCACCGGCCTGCCCGAGCCGGCGCACCGGATAGAGTTTCACTAGTTTCTCTCGGTTGGACTCGACCCATTCCTTGTCATGATCGGTCTCGACCAGTCCCAGCGAAACCGTGTTGGCGGTGGTACCGTTGCGGCCGAATTCGCGCGCCAGCGATTTCATCAACGCCACGACACCGGCGCGCGCGGCGGCAACGATTGCAAGACCGGATTCTCCAACGCGCGAGGAATCGCCGATCACGCTGACTATTCGGCCGTTGCCGGCCTTCTCGAAATGCGGGGCAACGGCGTAGCAGCAATGAATCGCGCCATAGAGGCAAGCGTCGATCTGTTTCTTCCAATCTTCCGGTGTGGTTTCGACGAAGCGTTTGCGGAGCGCGAGCCCGGCATTGTTGACGAGAATGTCGAGCCCCCCGAAATCCTTAGCCACTGCCTCTACCATTGCCTTGACTGCAGCGAAATCTGCGACGTCGGCTGCATAAGCCCTGGCCTTGCTGCCCTTGCCCGTGATCTCCGCAACTAGCGTCTCGGCGTCCTTGGCCGAGCTACGATAGTTGACCGCAACCGCTGCGCCTTCGGCGGCCAAGTTCAACGCGATCTCGCGCCCGACACCGCGACCTGCCCCGGTGACCAGTGCAATCTTGCCCTTCAATCCCAAATCCATTGTCAACTCGCTATTGTTTGCCCAAGGCCCGCGCCGCCTTGATTAAGCGGAACAAGCGTTCCGGCGTGACCGGAAGTTCGTTGATGTCGATGCCGAGCGGCGCGAGTGCGTCAGCAATCGCGTTGGCGACCGCCGCGGGGGCACCGATGGTGCCGCCTTCGCCCATGCCTCGAAAGCCACCCAGGGTGGTTGGCGATTCCATTTCGAGGTGGACGACTTCCATCGGCGGAATTTCGCAGGCCGACGGCACCGGATAGTCCACAAGGCTCGCGGTTTGAATCTGGCCTTGATCGTCATAGATCACCTCCTCATAGAGCGCCGCGCCGATGCCTTGTGCGATGCCGCCATGGACCTGGCCATCCACGATCAGCGGATTAACTAGCCGGCCGCAGTCTTCCGCCGCCACGAAATCCTCAACGCGCACCTCATAGGTTTGTGGATCTATTTCGACAGTGGCGATGTGGCAGGCCGACGATGTGGTGCCGAACACGGGATCGTAGGTCTTGGTTGCGGCAAGCTCCCCGCGCGCCTCGATTGGCAAGCGACCCATTTCCGAATAGACCGCGCGCGCGACCTCGCGGAACGTAAGCGAGCGGTCAGTGCCGGCCACCGACACTCTGCCGTTTTCCGCAGTGAGATCGGTGGGTGCGGCTTCCAATAAATGGGATGCAGCATTGAATACTTTGTCGCGCACCGCCTGCGCCGCAAGCGTCGCGGCGCCGCCGGCCAGCACCAGGCTGCGGCTCGCGTAAGTGCCGGTACCTCCGGCCACTGCGGCGCTGTCGCCTTGCACAATCCGGATGTCCTCGAAGCGAGCGCCGAGATGCTCGGCGACAATCTGAGCTAAAGTCGTCTCCAGTCCTTGCCCATGCGACGCGACCCCGAAGGCAGCCGTCACCGCGCCGGTCGAATCGACGCGGATGATCGCGGTTTCCGTGCCGGTGTTAATCGGCATTCCGGGCGCAACCGAGATTCGTGAACCGATTCCCGTCAGCTCGGCATAGCTTGCAATGCCGATACCGAACCAGCGGCCAGCGGCGCGCGTCTCTTTCTGCTTTTCGCGCAGGACGTCGTAGGCGATCGACCGGCAGGCGGCGTCGAGACACTCTTTGAAACCGGATTTATCCCAAACGATGCCGGAGGCGACCTTGTAGGGAAACTCCTTGGCATCGACGAGATTGCGCAAGCGCAACTCCTTGGGGTCGATGCGCAGCTTGGTGGCGGCCATGTCGATGAGCCGTTCCATCACGAAGGTCGAGATTGGGCGTCCGACGCCGCGATAGGGTCCGGTCGGCGCTTTAGATGTGACTACGCCGCGCACGCGGCCGCGATAGCGCTCGATACGATAAGGCCCCGGCAGGAAGCTGACGACCTGGACCGGCTCGAGCGCCGCCGTCCACGGATAGATCGAGAAGGCGCCGACGTCGCCCAGCACGTCGGCGCTTAAGGCAAGTGCACGACCCTCGGCGTCGAGGCCGAGTTCGGCATCGACCACCTCATCGAAGGCCTGACTTGTGGACATTAGGTCTTCCATACGGTCGCTGGTCCATTTGACCGAACGGCCGAGCAGACGGGCCGCCGCGCAAACGAAAATCTCCTCCGGATAGAGCGAGCCCTTGCCGCCGAATCCGCCGCCGACATCGGCGGCGACCACTCGGATGTCGTTGCCGCATATGTCGAGCGCGGTAGCAAGCGCGTCCCGCACGATGCCGGGCACCTGTGTTGCCGAATATAGGGTAAGCGCGCGCCGACCGGCGTCGTATTCGGCGAGACAGGCACGCGGCTCAATCGCCACCGCCGTCTTGCGGTGCATGCGGAAGCGTCCCTGAACCCGCACCGCCGCGCCCGCAAGCGCGGCGTCCACGTCGCCACGTTTGAACTCGCGGCTGACAATGATGTTGCCGCCCGCCTCCTCGTGCAACCGCGGCGCGTCCTCTTTAACCGCTTCCAGCGGGTCAATGACGACGGGCAGCGGCTCGAATTCGATCCCGATCATTTCGAGCGCATCTTCGGCAAGGTAGCGGCTCTGCGCCACGATGCCGACCACCGGTTCACCGACGTAACGCACTTTGCCGCGCGCAAGCGGCAGGATCGGCGTGGCGTGATAGCCTTTCATGCGCGACGTCGCTAACAGAGGCGCGACCGTCGCAGCGAGATCCTCGGCGGTGAACACCGCGACCACGCCGTCCGCCTTGCGTGCCGCGCCGCAGTCAATTGCCTTGATGTGCGCGTGCGAATGCTCGCTGCGGCGGAACGCCACATGCAGGACGCGCGGCGTCTGGCGATCGTCGGCAAATGCACCGGTGCCGCTTAAGAGGCGGGGGTCCTCTGTCCGCTTAATGCGCGCGCCGACAATTTTCGGCCGTGCGTGGATTTCGGCGCCGTCAGTCATAGGCGTCCGGCCCCTTGCGCAACGTGTCCCATTGCGCGGCGTCATGGCCGCAGATTATTCGCGCTCCGCTCTTTTCGATGCGGTCGACTTCAGCGAGCGATTTTTTCAGCGCGTCAGCGTTCCAGGTGTTGCGCGGGATGATGCCGGTATCGATCGTTGCGCGCAGGCTTACCGTATCGGACGCCAGAAAAAACACGCCGCTATTCTCGAGCACTACCAACGCGCCGGTAGTGCCGGGCGTGTGGCCGGGCATTGGAACAAGAACGATGCAGTTGTCGCCGAACAGATCGCGCTCGCCGCCAATTGCATCAATCTTCACTGGAAGTTCCCATTCTTGCGCAAGATAGCCGGACATCTCGGCCTCTGGCGCGCGCGCCGCCGCGATCTCCTTTTCATGAATGACGAAAGTCGCGCGCTTGAAGAAGGCGTTGCAGCCGCAATGGTCGGGATGCAGGTGAGAGCAGACTACGACATCGATGTCATCGGTCGCGACACCGATCGCCTTGAGTCCATTCACCACGTGCACACCTTGCGGCATCACCGGCGCCATGACGCGCACGAGTTTGCCCCAGCGCGCTTCAGGATTTTCCGCCACCGCCGGATGGCACCCGGTGTCGAACAGTACATTGCCCTGGCTGTGCCGCAGCAGCACGCATGACACCGGCGCGTCAAAGGTCTCGTTGCGGTCAGCGGCCGGATCGTACAAGGATTTGCGCAAGCGCACCCGCCCTCCAGATAGAAAGTGCATGGTCATGGTCATGGTCCGGGCGTGACCTTCGCTTTGACAGCGCGTACCGCGGCGACGATATGCTCGTAGCCTGTGCAGCGGCACAAATTGCCGGACAGCCCTTCACGGATGGCGTCGTCATTTTCGAGGGGGTATTTCTTTAGCATGTCGGTCGCGGTCATCAACATGCCGGGCGTACAGAAGCCGCATTGCAGCGCGTGATGTTCATGGAAAGCGGCCTGTAGCGCGTTCATTTTCCCCGGCGCTGCGAGGCCTTCTACTGTCTCCACCCGACAGCCATCGGCTTGCACCGCGAACATTAAACAGGAACGCACACTGTCGCTCTCGACCATTACGGTGCAGGCGCCACACACGCCGTGCTCGCACCCGACGTGCGTTCCAGTGAGGCCGAGTTCGCCACGTAGGAAATCGGCGAGCAGTAGCCGCGGCTCTACGGCCCGCCGGTAGACAGCGCCGTTGACGGTCACAGTGATCTCCCGCGTTTTGCTCATGTGGCACTCTCGTTTGCGCGGCGCCACGCGGCAGAGACCGCCCGGCCAGCCAACACGCCTGCCAGATGACGCCGGTAATCCGACGAAGCATGGAGATCGGTGTCTGGCTCGATAGCAGCACGGACAGCATCAATGATGCGGTCGATCAGACCCGGTTCGTGTGCCTGGCCGACCAGCAGCGCTTCGGCTTGTGCAACGCGTACTGGGGTGGCGCCCACACCAGTCAGAGCAATGCGGGCTTGGGAAATAACGCCAGCGGACAGCGTCAAAGTCGCTGCCGCGGCGGCGAGCGCGAAATCGCCGCTGCGGCGAGCAACTTCCTCGAAACCCCAGCCGGTTTTCGGCGGTAGTTTCGGTAGCACGATCTCGGTGACGATGTCGTCGCGGGCAAGATTGACCGTGAGCGCGCCTACGAAAAAATCGCTAGCGGCGATCGTCCGCTTACCCGAAGCCGACGCAATGTGAAGTTCAGCATCAAGCAGCAGCGCCATCATCGGTAGTTCGGCGGCGGGATCGGCATGCGACAGGCTGCCGCCAATGGTCCCGCGATTCCGAATGGCGAGGTGTGCCACGTGCGTCATGGCGGAGGCGAGAACCGGCAGATGTCGGCCGATGACCGGCGAGGTTTCGAGCTGATAATGCCGCGTGAGCGCGCCGACACAAATTTTGCTTCCTGTCTCCTCGATGAAAGCCAGGTCGCCTATTCGGTTGATATCGATGAGAACCGACGGACGCAGGAGTCGGAAATTGAGCATCGGAACGAGGCTTTGGCCACCAGCGATGATCTTAACGTCGCCGCCGCCATCCGCCAACGACGCGACTGCCATTTCGATGCTGTCGGCAATCACATAGTCGAACGCTGCAGGCTTCATGGCTGTCGACGGTCTCACGCCGTAATGACTTTCATAATTAGACTATGTGGGCTATCGTCAAGTCAAGAAGCCGCGCGCAAGGTGCGCCGCATGGCCGAGGCGAAGAATAGATCACGCGCCGATACGGAGTGGCTGTTGAGTCAGGTTGTGAGTTTGAGGCGCCGTTCGCCGGTGCAACGCCACGCCCGTCCGCTACGGACGAAAACGGTGCGCGTCATTCACGAGCGCAACTGCTCGGTTGGCCGCACGGTCGCTATCCTGAGCGACAGCTGGGCGTTTCTTGTGCTCCGCGAAAGCTATTTTGCCGCTACTCATTTCGAGACATTTCAATCGGCGCTCGGAATTCCGCGCGCGACGCTTACGAAGCGGTTGCGCATGCTCACCACGCAAGGCCTGCTCCGGCGCGTGCAATATTCGGAGCGCCCCCAACGCTTCGAATATCGGCTCACGGCGATGGGCATGGATCTCTATCCAGTAATGATGGCTCTCCTCGCCTTCGGTGACAAATGGTTGAAGAAAACCGCCAAGCCGCCGATCTACCTCGTCCACAATCTTTGCGGCGAAGTGTGCCGGCCGATGGTGGCCTGCTCGCAGTGCAAGGAAGAGGTCAACGTCAAAACCGTTAATTACCGCGCTGGTCCTGGCGCTGGCATCACGCCCGTCGTTGACGCTAAGCGCAACCGACGGCCTTCCGATCCGACCGTACTCGACCGTGGCAGGCCGAGTTCGGTTGCCCAGACGCTGAAGGTTATCGGCGACCGTTGGAGCTTCATGATGATCCGAGAGGCCTTCTTCGGCATCCGTCGTTTTGACGATCTGCAAAACACGCTAGGCATCGCGCCTAACATTCTTACGGATCGGCTTGATCGACTTGTGGCGGAAGGAATCTTTAAGCGCCGTAAATACCAGGATCTCCCAGAGCGATACGAATATCCGCTCACCGATAAGGGCAAGGACCTTTACGGTCCGCTGATCGCGATGCTGCGTTGGGGCAATGACTGGCTCGCGCGCGGCGAAGTTCCGCTGATTCTGAAGCACAAGGATTGCGGCAAAGACTTCAATCCCACTGTGGTCTGCGACCACTGCCGCAAGCCACTCAAAGCTAAGGACATGAGCTACCGCCTAAATTATCGGCCCCGCCGCGACAGCCGCCCATTCAAGCCGGGACGGCCGATCGCGCTCGAGGAAACCTGAACTGACCGAACGTGATGAAAGCACTGAAACAACGGGCCACTATTGACATGCATTACTAGACTGACCAATCATTGGAGCAACAATAAAAATGTGCCGGGGAGGACAATCGATGCAGATCAAGCGCACGCTTGCGTTCGTTGATGACGTTGCGATTGAAGCCGGGCAAACCGTGAACCCGCCGCTTCGCAAGGTCGCAGTTGTCGCCATCATCGACAATCCGTTCGCCGGAAAGTTCGAAAAGGACTTGAGCCCGCTCACCAAAGCAAGCGAAGAGATCGGCCACCATATAAGCAAGATGGCGATCGCGCTGCTCTCCCCGCACAAGCCAGAAAGCTACGGCAAGGGTGCCGTGATAGGCACCAATGGCGAGCAAGAGCATGGCGTTGCGATGCTGACGACCGTTTTCGGAAACGTCATGCGCGACGCGGCTGGCGGTGGCAAGGCGTGGATTTCTTCGCTTACCAAGCGTGCGGCGCCGGGTGCAAGCATCGACATTCCGTTCGCGCATAAGGATGCGCTCTACGTGCGTTCGCACTATGACGGCATTACCATCACGCTACCCGACGCGCCCCTGCCAGATGAAATCGCCCTGATCTGCGCGTTTGCCAACCGCGGCCGCCCCAACCATCGCGTCGGCGGACCGAAGGCGAGCGAGATCAAGGGCGTCGACGGCCTGACGTGACCCTGGCGAACACTGCACTACGGATAACTTTCGGAGCTGCCCATGACGACTTGTAAGACTGGTGCAGAGCACGTCAAATCCCTCAAGGACGGTCGCACAGTCTATATCGACGGCAATCTTGTTGCCGACGTCACCAAGCATCCCGCCTTTCGCAACTCCGTGAAGTCGGCGGCGATGCTCTATGACTTCCAGGCCAAGCCCGAAAACATCGACCTGATGACGTTCGTGCCGAATGGTTCGAACCGTCGCGTCAATCGTTCGTGGCAGATGCCGCGCAACTACGGCGAAATGGTGCAGCGGCGCAAAGCCATGCAGGCCTGGGCCGCCCTCTCCTACGGCTTCATGGGCCGTTCGCCCGATCACCTTGCCTCCGCGTTGGTCGGCCAGCGCATGGGCATCGAAGTCTTCGAAAAACACGGAACCGAGCGCGCTAAGGCGTTGCGCGATTATTTCGAGGAGGCGAGCCGCAACGACTACTTCCTCACCTATGTCATCATCAATCCCCAGGCGGAGCGCGCCAAAGACTGGGGCGAGCAAAAGGAAGAACTGGTCGCGCGCATCGTCGACGAGGATTCCGGCGGCATCACTATCCGCGGTGCCAAGATGCTGGGTACAAGCTCGATCATGGCCAACGAGGTTTTCGTCGCCAACCTGCAGCCGCTAAAGCCGGGCGAGGAGGACCTGGCGTTTTCTTGCGCGCTGCCCATGAACGCCACGGGCATGCGCGTGCTCTCCCGCAAGTCCTACGAAGCAGCGGCTGTTTCCATTTTCGACAATCCGATTTCGTCACGCTTCGATGAGAACGACGCGCTGATATATTTCGAGGACGTCAGGGTGCCGTGGGAGCGCGTGTTCGTGTACCGCGACGCCGACATGTGTCGCGCCCAATTCCACGATACGCCAGGACATTCCTATCAGAATTATCAATCTCAGATACGCCTGTCTGTGAAGATCAAGTTTCTCACCGGGCTTGCACATCGGCTTACCGAGGCCATCGGCACCACCAACATTCCCTCAGTCCGCGAACAGCTCGGCTATCTTGCCGCGCAAACCAGCATGGTCAATGCGATGATGGCCGGTATGGAGGCGGAAGGCTCGATGCGCGGCGAGTGGTACGTCCCCAACAAGCACTTCATGTATTCCGCGCAGGTGCTCACTCAGGACCTCTACCCCCGCATTGTTAATACGCTGCGCGATCTCTCGGGCGGTGCACTGATCATGCTGCCGTCATCGATCCATGATTTCGCGGATCCGCACATCAAGAGGATCATCGAAGTTACACAACGCGCAGCGAAGATGGCGTCAGAAGAGAAAGTCAAATTCCTCAAAGCGGCGTGGGACGCCATTGGCTCCGAGTTCGGCTCGCGCCACACACAATACGAGATGTTCTACGCTGGCGCGCGTTTCGTCACCAGTGGTCATAGCTACCGAACATTCGATTGGGATGGCGCCACTGGCATGGTCGACGGCCTTCTGAATACCTACCAACTGGCGGACGAGCTTGACCGAAAAGTGAACTGACAGGACCCGAGCAACCGTGAAAGTCGCCGTCACCAATCTCGGTCAGATCGTTACTGGCAACTGGCGTGAGCCATTCGCGTCCGGCGACACGATCATCATTGATAGTGAGCGCATCACATCCGTTGGCAACGCGCCGCCCGACTTGGTGAGCAACGCCGATGTGGTGATCGACGCCGACGGAATGACGGCGATTCCCGGCCTGATCGATTCACATGTCCACATCACGTTCGGCGATTACACGCCACGCCAGCGCACCGTCGGCTATCTGGAAAGCTACTTGCACGGCGGCACCACGACCGCCATCTCGGCGTCGGAAGTGCATGTTCCGGGCCGGCCACGTGACGTCGAGGGCGTCAAGGCGCTGGCAGTGGCCGCGCAGCGCTGCTTTGCCGATTACCGACCGGGCGGCATGCGGGTCATCGCCGGATCGGTGATCCTTGAGCCGGGTTTGCAAGCAGCGGACTTTCGCGAGTTGGTGCAGAAGGGCGTTCGGCTGGCAAAAGCGGGTTTCGGCGCGGTCAAGAGCTCATACGATTACGTCCCTCTCGTCGCTGACGCCAAAGCGGCGGGCATGATTACCACTTGCCACACAGGTGGATCGTCGATCCCGGGTTCCGGTGCCATCACCGGCGATCATTTGCTGAAGATGCATCCGCACGTGTCATTTCATATCAATGGCGGACCGACTGCCATGCCGGATGCTGATTTCGAGCGAGTGATTAAAGAATCCAAGATCGCCTTGCAGGTCTGCACCGCTGGAAATCTGCGCACGACGCTGCTCTGCGCACGGCTCGCCGACGCTAATGGCGCGTTTGAACGTTTCATAATCGCGACAGACACACCGACTGGCAGCGGAATCATGCCACTCGGCATGCTCTATACGATCGCGCATCTGTCGAGTCTGACCGACCTGCCACCGGAGCGCTTCATCTGCGCTGCCACCGGCAGCAACGCAAGAGTTTACGGCTTGGACAGCGGCTTGCTCGCAACCGGCAAGGCCGCCGATCTGGTTCTGATCGACGCGCCGGATGGTGGGACGCAAAAGACCGCGCTTGCCGCCATCAAGCACGGCGATATCGCCGCGATCGGCGCGGTGGTGACCGCAGGCATACCACGGTTCGTCGGCCGCAGTCGCAACACGCCGGCGACTACGCGTAAAGCACGCGTTGCATCTTCGCGCGTGACACAAGATTTTGCCGCGGCGCCGCATTAGGACCCCCACCTGCATGCGCGAGAGCCGGACCCGTGAGACCGAGACGGCCACTTGCTGGGGCGCTGTCGCCATCGCGATGCTCGCCACCGCAAGAGAACTCGGTGGCGGTATAGCGCGATGATTTATCAACAGCTCATTAATGGCCTGATGCTTGGCGCTTCTTACGCGCTGATCGCGATCGGCTACACCCTGATCTTCGGCGTGCTCAACCTGCTGTATTTCGCGCACGGCGAAGTTTTTATGATCGGCGCATTCGCCGGCCTGTTCCTGGTGCTTTATGCCGGCGCCAACATTTATGGCGCGCTCATCGGCGCCATGGTGATTTGCGGCATTGTCGGTGCGCTCGCGGTCGCCGTTGCGATCCGCCCGGTGCGCAAGGACCGACCGCTGGCGCCGTTGATCAGCACCATCGGACTCACCATCGTCATCCAGAATCTCGCGGTTTATCTAATCGGCGGCCAGCAACTCGCCTTCCCTGAGACGATCGCGCAGAAGCTCTATCGCTTCGGGCCAATCACCATCAGCCAGGCGCAGATCTTCATCCTCGGCGTGGCGTTAGCGCTGATGGTATTGCTCTGGATCTTCATCGAGCGCAGCAAGACCGGGCGCGCCATCCGTGCAACCGCCGAGAACCACGAAACCGCAGCGTTGCTTGGCGTTGATGTCAACCGCGTGGTGCTGATTACTTTTATCATCGGCTCCGGTATAGCCGGCGTGGCCGGCGTGCTCGACGGCGTAAAGAACAGCGCGGTCTCGCCCTTCATGGGGTTGGGCGCCGCTGTCAAGGGACTGATCGTGATGCTGCTGGGCGGACTCGGCAACGTGCCTGGCGCCATGGTCGCGGGGCTGATGCTCGGCATGATCGAAATTCTCTCGGCCGCCTATATCGGCACCACCGAGCGAGATTTTTTCTCGTTTCTGATCCTCATCCTCATTCTTCTCTGGCGGCCGACCGGTCTGTTTGGCACGCGCACCGCTGAGCAAAGGTAGCACGCGCCATGTTCAACGAATTAATGGACAATTACACCCAGTCGATCCTGATCTTCATGGGGATCAACATTGTTGCTGCCTACAGCTTCTTTGCGCCGTTCAAGACCGGCCAGGTCTCGATCGGACAAGCCGGCTTTATGGCGGTCGGCGCCTATGGTTCCGCGGTGTTCAGCCAGAAACTTGGCTTGCCTTTCATCATTTCGGTGCCGCTCGCAGGGCTAATCGCCGGCGTGGTCGGCGTCGTGATCGGTTTTCCGGCGTTGCGCATCAAGGGCATCTATCTCTTGCTGCTCACGCTCGGCTTCTCGGAAATCATCCAGGTCGTCGTGCTGAGTTGGGACTATGTCGGCGGCGCCCAAGGTTACCGCAACATTCCGTTCAACCGGCGTACGCTGGAATGGGTCGTCGCCGTGGTCGTGCTGCTGATCTTCTTTTTTGGTCGGCTCGAGCGCTCCTCGCTCGGCCGCGCGATGGACTCGATCCACCAGGACGAGACTGCGGCCGAAGTTATGGGCATCGACGTGGTGCGCATTAAGCTGTTCGCCTTCGGTATCGGAGCCGCCATCGCGGGCGTCGCCGGCGCGCTCTACGCGCACCAGGCGACTTACATCGACTCAACCACCTTCAACGTGATGATGTCGGTCGAAATCCTTACTTTCGTGGTGGTCGGCGGCGGCAGCACTTATTGGGGTCCAGTTGTGGGCGCGGTCGCGCTGTCGTTATTGCCGCAATTCCTTCGCACGCTGCGCGAATGGCTTCAGCTGGTGCCAGTGGCGTGGACCGATTTCTATCCAATGAACAAGATCTACGATTTCCTATACGCGTTCCTCGATTTCGAGAACGCCAAACGGCTGATCGCCTACGGTCTGATCCTCATCGTGATGATGATCGTGCGGCCTGACGGGCTGATCACGCGCGATTCCTTGCCACGGCTGTCGTTCAAGCGTTGGAAGGCCCGACATGTTTGAACGTGCAGGTGCCGCCACTTGTCTTGCGATTGAGGCCCTGACCAAGCGTTTCGGCGGATTCTATGCGGTCAACGACTTACAGTTTGAGGTGGCGACCGGCGACATCCATGCCCTAATCGGGCCGAACGGTGCCGGCAAGACCACGTTTTTCAATCTGGTCACGGGAGTGCTGCCGGCCGATTCCGGCGAAATCCGCTTCGAGGGTATGCCGATGAACGATGCGCGCGCGTCCAAGCGCACGCTCAAGGGCATTGCTCGCACCTTTCAGAATATCCGACTATTTCCGCATTTGACCGTTCTGGAAACTGTGATGATCGGCGAACATTGCCGGCTGTTTCCGTCGATGTGGCAATCATTCCGCGCCGCCGCGCTCCAGCTTCCCTTCGTCGAGGCAAGGCAGGAGCGCGTCATGCGCGCATCCGCGCTCACGCTGCTGGAATTCTTCGGGCTTGCCGACAAGCGCCATGCTAAGGCGTCGGACCTCCCCTACGGCGATCAGCGCCGGCTTGAAATGGCGCGTGCGCTCGCGACCCAGCCGCGGCTGCTCCTGCTCGACGAGCCGGCCGCCGGTATGAATCCGCACGAGACCGAGGAACTCGACGAATTGATTACACGTATACGCGATCGCGGCGTGACCATCATCTTGGTCGAGCATGACATGCGGCTAGTGATGGAGATTTCTGACCGCGTTACCGTGCTCAATTTCGGTACCAAGATCGCGGAGGGCAATCCAAAAGAGATTCAGCGCAATCCGGCAGTAATCGAGGCCTATCTCGGCGAGGATGTGCAGCTATGAGCATGCTCAGCATCAAAGGGCTGCGCTCGGGCTACGGCAAGATCGAGGTGCTGCACGACGTCATTCTCGACATCGCGCAAGGCCAGATCGTCACGTTGATCGGCGCGAACGGTGCCGGCAAGACAACGCTGCTCAAGACCATCTCCGGCCTGCTGCGCCCGGGCGCCGGCAGCATCAGCTTCGAGGATAAAAGCATCGTGCGCCTCCCGCCGCACAAAATTGTCGGGCTGGGCATCAGCCACGTGCCGGAAGGCCGCGCCATTCTCAAGCGTATGACCGTGATCGATAACCTGCGCATGGGCGCTTATGTGCGCAACGATTCCAAGAAGATCGCGGAGGATATCGAGGCAGTCCTCGCGCGCTTTCCCGTGCTGTCCGAACGGCGCCTGCAGATCGCCGGCACTCTCAGCGGCGGCGAGCAGCAGATGCTGGCCATTGGCCGCGCGCTTGTCGCGCGCCCGCGACTCCTGCTGTTCGATGAGCCTTCGCTCGGTCTTGCGCCCAAGATCGTTAGCCAGATTTTTCTCACGCTGCGTGAGCTCAAGAACGAGGGCAAGACCATTCTCCTGGTTGAGCAAAACGCTCGTCAGGCGCTGCGCGTCGCCGACCACGGCTACGTCCTCGAGCGCGGACGCATCGTTTACAGCGGATCGGGGGAGGAATTGCTCAACATGCCTGAAGTGCAGCGCACGTATCTCGGGCAAAGCGCGGCGTGAAAGGCCGAAGTGTCAAGGAAGCCAAACGGAGGGTATGATCGTGTGGGAAATTGCAACGCGAACAATAAATAAGAGGTCAATTCATCACGCTCGGAGGGACATGCCAATGAAATGGAGGATCATGCTCGTGGCTGCATGCGTCGCCGCCGCGTTGCTCACGGGTCTGCCAAGCGCGCAAGCCGCGAAACTGGAAGGCCGAACCGTCAAAATCGGGTGCCTGGTACCGCTCACTGGCAAGGGCGCTGAATGGGGCCAGGGCGCCAAGCCCGCGATCGACATCGCGGTCGAGGAAATCAACGCCAAGGGTGGCATCGGCGGCCTTCCAATCGAGATGATCTGCTACGACGACCAGACACTCGAATCCGAAGCGCTCCAACAAATGAGCCGCCTTGTCGATCGCGACAAGGTGCTCGCAGTCGTCGGGCCCTGCTTCAGCGGGCCGTTCGAGACGATCGCGCCGCAACTCGACGAACGATTCAAGACGCCGATCGATTCCTATTGCTCTGCCAAGCCCGGCCTCTCCGCGATGAGCAAGTGGGCGTTCCGCAACACGCTCACCAGCGACAAGCAGCTCACGCCCGTCGTCAAGGCCTGGCTTGACGAATACAAGATCAAGAAGGTCGTCATCATCTACGACGCCGAGGATGCAGTCTCTAAAGGCGAGGGCGCGGCAGTGTTGCCCAAGCTGCTTAAGGACAACAATGTCGAAATCCTCGACAGTCTGACTTACCGCACCAAGGACACCGACTACTCGGCACAGGTAACGAAGGCGAAGTCCCTCGGCGCCGAAGGCATCGCACTCGGTGCCTGCTATCAAAACGCCGCGGCGATTGCCAAGGAGATGCAGAAGCAGGATCTCAAGGTTCCGATCATTGGCGGTGCCTGCGCAGGCGCACCGGGCTACATCGAGATCGCCGGCAAGGCTGCCGAAGGCACTTACATGTCGACCGCCGCCTGGCTCGACGACCCGCGCCCGGAGGTGCAGGCCTTCGTCAAGAAGATCAAAGCCAAGATGAACGGCTCCCTGCCGCCCTACAGCGGCCCGCGGTCCTACGACATCGTCTACTCGTTCAAATACTGCTTCGAGAAAGCTGGTATCACTAATAAGCCCGCTGATCTCGCCAGCGATCGCGACAAAATCCGCGAGTGTCTCGGCACGCTGAAGGATTTTCCCGGCGTGGCGGGACCAATAACCATGGATGCCGTGCGTGACGGAACCGGCATCACCGCGATCCTGAAAGTGGTCAATGGCAAGTACGTCAATGTCGCGAAGTAATCGGGGGCCGGCAGTGATGCCGGCGTCGATTCGATAACAAATGACGGCGCCCCGGCTCTAAGGGGGCGCCGTATTCCGAGAGGCGTTGCGTTTGTCCAAGGCAGGCAACAAGAGCTGGATCGGGCAATCGGTCGAGCGGATTGAGGACCTGACGCTTCTCGCCGGGCGCGGGCGTTATATCGACGACATTGGCCTTCCGCCCGGCACTTTGCATGCAGCGATCCTGCGCTCGCCGCAGGCCCACGCCGAAATCCGGGCCATCAACACCGAAGCGGCTCGACGCGCATCCGGCGTCGCCGCCGTCATCACCGCCGCCGAAGTGACGAAGCTTTCGGCCTCGCTGGTAGTCGGCGTGAAGGCGCCGATCGAATGCTGGCCGATCGCAGCAGGCCACGTGCGCTATGTCGGCGAGCCGGTGGCGGTGGTAGTCGCCACCGATCGATATCTCGCCGAAGACGCGCTCGAACTGATCGAGGTCGATTACACGCCGCTACCTGCGATCGTCGATCCTCTCGCCGCACTCGACCCTCACCTGCCGCCGTTGCACGAGGGCCTCGGTGGTAATATCGCAAGTGACCGCTCGTTCCGGTATGGGGATCCCGAGCGTGCGTTCGCCGAGGCCGCGCGCAAAGTCTCGGTTTCCATCCGCTACCCGCGCAACTCCTGTACACCTATCGAGACCTATGGCGTCGTCGCCGTTTACGACCCCGCCGAAGATGCCTACGACGTGTTGTCCAATTTTCAAGGCCCCTTCAGCCTGCACCCTGTGATGGCGCGCGCGCTGAAAGTGCCTGGCAACCGGCTGCGTCTCCGCACCCCACCCGATTCCGGCGGCAGCTTTGGTATTAAGCAAGGCGTATTCCCATATGTGGTGCTGATCGGTATTGCCGCGCGGATTGCCGGCCGGCCGGTGAAATGGCTGGAAGACCGGCTCGAGCATCTTTGCGCATCGGTGTCAGCGACCAATCGCGTGACGCAGCTTGAAGCGGCAGTCAATACTGACGGCCGCGTGTGCGCGCTGCGCTACGACCAAATCGAGGACGTCGGCGCCCATATCCGCGCGCCCGAGCCGGCGACGCTGTACCGAATGCACGGCAATCTCACGGGCGCCTATGACATCCGGCATGTCGCGGTACGAAATCGCGTTGTGCTGACCAACAAGACACCGACGGGACTCAACCGCGGCTTCGGCGGTCCGCAAATGTATTACGCGCTTGAACGGCTGATGCAGCGAGTCGCAATCGAACTCAAGCTCGATCCGATAGACGTGATCCGACGCAACCTGGTGCCGGCCAAGGCATTTCCCTACCGGACCGCGACCGGCGCACTGCTTGATTCCGGCGATTATTCGCATGCGCTCGACGTTGCTTTGCATGACGGCGAATTCGCCGAGCTGAAAGAACGTCGGGACGTAGCGCGCGCGCAGGGGCGCATTTACGGCATCGGCTGCACAGCCGTGGTCGAGCCGAGTGTCTCGAATATGGGCTACATTACGACCGTGCTTACCGCCGAAGAGCGCCGGCGCGCGGGGGCCAAGAACGGCGCACAGGCCACGGCCACCGTTGCATTCGATCCGCTTGGCACGGTCAGCGTTCAAACTGCTTCGGCGCCGCAGGGGCAAGGCCACCGCACCGTATTGGCACAAATTGTCGCCGATGTATTCGGACTCGTTCCAAATGACATTCATACGGTCAGCGAGATTGATACCGCGCGCGATGCCTGGTCGATCGCCTCCGGCAACTACTCCAGCCGGTTCGCGGCCGCGGTCGGCGGCGCTGCGCACCTTGCCGCAACGCGGCTCAAGGAAAAACTAGCGCGCACGGCAGCCGCAAAGCTCAATGTATCACCGGTCGAAGTCGAATTCGCCGGCGGGCGCGTGTGTGCGCGCGGCAATCCGGACAACAGCATTCCGTTTGCGCGCCTCGCCGCCACCAGCCACTGGTCGCCGGGCATGGTGACCGAGGGCAATCAGGCGCTGCGCGAGACCGTGTTCTGGACGCCCCCGGAACTCACCCCGCCGACCGATGCCGACGAAGTCAATTCGTCGCTTTGCCACGGATTCATTTTCGATTTCTGTGGAGTCGAAGTTGATCGCATCACTGGCGCGGTGCGCGTCGACAAATATGTCACCATGCATGACTGCGGGCGCGTTTTGCATCCCGGCATGGTTGCGGGCCAGATCACAGGCGGCTTCGCGCAGGGGGTCGGCGCCGCACTTTATGAGGAGTTTGCCTACTCGCCGGAGGGTGCCTTTCTCACCGGCACCTTTGTCGACTATCTCCTGCCAACCACCACTGAGGTACCCGCCCCCACCATCTTGCACGTCGAGACGCTTTCGCCGTTCACGCCACTTGGGGCCAAGGGCGTCGGCGAAGGCAACTGCATGAGCACACCAGTCTGTCTCGCTAATGCCGTGGCCGACGCGCTCGGAATCGCCGCGATTGACTTGCCGATGACGCCGTCGAAGCTCGCCGCTCATATTCATCCGCCAGAGCACGCGCGGGGGCGATCTTGAAGCCCGCTCGTTTTGATTATTTGCGCGCCGGGACGCTGGCGGAGGCGCATGCGACGCTCGCGTCCGAGGGTGAGGATGCCCGCGTCCTCGCCGGTGGACAGAGCCTGGTGCCGATGCTGTCGATGCGGATGGCGCGTCCGAAAGTCCTGGTCGACATCATGCATCTGCCGCAACTTGCGAAGATCGAAAACGACGGAAATACTATCCGCATCGGCGCCGGAGTACGGCAGGCGAAACTTCTCGCATGGCCCGCGCTCCCCGAACACCAGCCACTCCTGGCCGCCGCGTTGCCTTGGGTCGGGCACGCGCAAACCCGCAGCCGCGGGACGGTTTGCGGCTCGGTCGCCCACGCAGATCCGAGTGCCGAAATTCCGCTCGCCCTGCTCGCACTCAAAGGTGCAATCCACTTGTCGTCACGGCAAAGGCAGCGGCGCGTTCCGGCTGCTGATTTCTTCACCGGAATGATGTCGACGGCCCGCAATGATGACGAGCTGATCGAGGCCGTCGAGGTGCCGTGCCGCACGCCCGGGCACGGCTATGCGTTCCATGAATTCGGGCGGCGGCACGGCGATTTCGCTATCGTGGCTTGCGCGGCCGTGGCGCACGCTGACGGTGTGCGGCTTGCAATCGGCGGCGTCGCTGATTGCCCCGCCGTCCGCGACTATCCTGATCTTACCGATACCGCACTCGACGACGCGCTCGAAGGATTTTCCTGGGAGCTCGACGCGCGCGACGATCTGCACGCAACCGAGAGCTTTCGCCGCAATCTCGTTCGGCAGCTTGGTCGGGCGGCGATCGAGGAGGCCCGCCGATGCCGCGCTTGAGCGCCGACGCGCGCCACCGCATTCGGTTCAAGCTTAACGGTCGCACGGTAGAGGCCGATGCAGAGCCACGCATGTTGCTGACTGATTTCCTGCGTCATAATTTGGCGATGACCGGCACGCATGTCGGCTGTGAGCACGGTGTGTGCGGCGCCTGTACAGTCGAGATCGATGGCGTGCCCGCACGTGCCTGCCTGACGCTTGCAGTACAGGCCGATGGCTCCGACATCCGTACTATCGAGGGCCTTGCGCCCGCGCCCGGCCGCTTATCCATCCTGCAGGAAGCGTTCCGTCGCCATCACGCGCTGCAATGCGGCTTCTGCACTGCCGGGATCCTGTTGTCGCTCGAATGCTATCTGCGGGACAATCCGTCACCCAACGAAGCCGCCCTACGCGATTATCTCGGCGGCCATCTGTGCCGCTGTACTGGCTACGTTCCGATCATCGCCGCAGCGCTCGATGCAGCCGCGCGACTGCGCGAGGTGCATAAGCTTGCTTGACCTCGGCACCAGTTTCCTCGCCAGCATCGAGCGCGATCCGCGCGCGCTGGCGATTGTCGATGACGATGTGCGCTTAACCTACGCCGATTGGTATCAGCGGATTTCCGCGGTCGCGGACGCATTCGACGACCTCGGGCTTAGAAGCGGCCATCACTTGCTCACGGTGCTGCCAAATCGTTGGCAGGCTGCGACCCTGCATTGGGCGTGTCAGTTCACGGGCGTCATCCTCACGCCCGTGAACTGGCGCGTGACCGCTGCCGAGCTCGATTTCGTTGTCGAGAATTCTGAAGCAAAAGTGATAGTTTATGACGCCACCGCGGCGACAAGCGTCGCACGGTCACCGAATGCACAGAATTGCGCACGGATTGCGCTCGATACGCCGAAATCCAGCGAAATCACCTGGACCGCCCTCGTGGGGCGCGCGGTACCGGACGCAGCACCGCGCGCAACAGCCGATGCATGGTCCATCATGCTTTACACGTCAGGTACCACCGCGCAGCCTAAAGGCGTGCCGCGCCGCCACAGCGCCGAACGCGCGGCAGCGCTCGCGCATGTCGCGCAGAACTTGTACGCCAACGGTGAGCGTACGCTTGGGGTCATGCCGCTGTACCACACCATGGGTGTGCGCTCGCTTCTGGCAATGTCCCTGATCGGCGGTACATTCGTGTGCTTGCCACGCTTTAACGTGGAGAAGGCGTTGGCATTAATCGCGGCCGAGAAAATCAGCAACCTCTATCTGGTGCCGACCCTCTATCATGATCTTATTCATCACGAGTGCTTTGCCGACGCAGATGTACGCTCGGTGCGCAAGCTCGGCTTTGCAGGAGCGCCGATGACCGACGGTCTGCTCAAAGGGTTGCAAGCGGCGTTCAAACCTGAGTTGTTCGTCAATCATTACGGTTCATCGGAAATCTACACTTTCACCATCGACCAGAACGCGCCAGCAAAGCCGGGCTCTGCCGGGCGCGCGGGGATCAATCAACGCGTGCGCGTCGTGAAACTTGGCGCCACTTCGCCGGATCAGGTTGCCGCCGTCGCAGAGGAAGGCGAGATCATCGCGCAGCTCACGAGCGACGAGGCATTCGAGGGTTATTGGCGGCGGCCAGAAGCCGACGCCAAAGCCATCCGGGAAGGATGGTATTTCACCGGCGACACCGGCTATTTCGACCCGGACGGCGATTTGTTTGTCACTGGTCGCGTTGATGACATGATCATCAGCGGCGGAGAGAACATCTCACCCGTCGAAATCGAAAGCTGCCTGTCACTCCATCCCGCTGTATCGGAGGTTGCTGTCGTCGGCCTTCCGGACGAACGCTGGGGCAAGGTCATCGCGGCCTTCGTCAAGCGGCGCAGTGACGTCCAGGAGGCTGAGCTCGATAACTTTTGCCAGACTTCAGGCCTCGCCAAATTCAAACGCCCGCGCCGTTATTTGTTCGTGCGCGATATACCAAAATCGCCTGTAGGGAAACTCCTTCGCCGAAAGCTGGTGGCCGGCGAATACGAACCTGAAAGCAGGCCTGCCAGTCTGCCAGATAACGGAACCACAGCATGACGACCATGACTTTGACCGACCCGCGCCTTGCCACACTTGACGGTTTTCGTGTGGAAATCGATGTTGCTCAAGAGCGGGCGGATATCATCCTCGACCGGCCGCCGTTCAATATCATTACGATGCCACAGCGCGATCAGTTGCGGCTGAGTTTCGAAGCGCTCGACGAAGACAATCGCGTGCGCGTTATCGTACTTCGCGCAATCGGCGAGCATTTTTCGAGCGGCGGCAACATCAAGGGTTTCATGGAAGCGACGCCTGAGCATGTGTCAAAGCTTGCCTGGAATATCGCGGCGCCGGCGCGATGCAGCAAGCCGGTTATCGCGGCCAATCGCGGCTTTTGTTTTGGTGTCGGCTTCGAGATTTCCCTCGCCTGTGATTTCCGTATCGCATCGGACACCTGTTTCTACGCCTTGCCGGAACAGAAGCTCGGTCAGATTCCAGGCTCGGGAGGTTCCGCGCGGCTACAGAAAATCATAGGCATCACGCGCACCAAGGACATGGTGATGCGCTCCAAACGGATCAGCGGCAAGCAGGCTTACGAGTGGGGAATCTCAACCGAATGGGTGCCGGATGGCAATCTCGAAACCACGACCGATGAATTGGTGAAAGAGCTGCGCGCCTTCTCTCCGCTCGCGCAGCGCACTGCCAAGAAACTGCTTAACGACACAGAAGACGCGGCCCTCTCTACGGCGATTGAACTTGAGGGCCATTGCTATAGCCGGCTCCGGCAGTCGGACGACTTTCGTGAGGGCGTCGAAGCATTCCACGCCAAGCGGCCGGCAAAATTTGGCGGCAGATGACGGCGGGCGTGCAGTTGAAAAACGTGCTGCCGTCCCCACCGGCAGTTCCCTTCGTGGGTAAATTTGTGGGTATTGCATATTCGTTTAATTGATTGC
>Ga0163163_10000856_pt1 | contig 25884 bp, 32 predicted proteins | sample S65metaG_FD_119766 | JGI IMG/M metagenome (GOLD analysis project Ga0163163, IMG submission 119766) | Switchgrass rhizosphere microbial communities from Kellogg Biological Station, Michigan, USA - S6-5 metaG | ecosystem: Host-associated > Plants > Roots > Rhizosphere > Soil | place: USA...
ACCCGCATGAAGATCGATCGCAAGCTAAATCTCGTTATCCCTGTTGAACGGGAGGATGGTACGTCGTTATGGATTCATTCGACTCCCATCCGAAAAGAGGTCTTCGAGATGTATTATCTCGTCCTCGCCAAGACGTTCTCGAATCTGTCGCGCTCGGGCCTCGACCCGCGCTCAGGGCCGACGGTTGCCGCGCTGATGCTCAAGGAGGTCGCAGCCACTACGGCTCGCGACGCCGAAACCAATTGGCTCGAAGGGGACGACGGGGTGAACGGCAAGGCGGGACTTCTCGCCGAGATCGTGCGGCTGTCCAACTGCCTTGTGGGCACAGCCGACGGGTGGCAAACTGTCCCCCTGCAAGAGGCGCTCGACAAGAAGCTGATCTCGGACGACGAAAAGTCGGAGGTGATGAATCTGCTTGCTTTTTTTACTGTGAGCTCGCTCATCGCACCGAAAGCGGATCGACCGATCCTAATAAACGGAATGGCCGCGATTTATCGGCTGGAGGTTACATCCTCGGCCTTTTCGGAGTGGGCGAGTTCCTTGAAGACACGGATGCGAGACGCGAGTACTGGCGAGAGCCAGCCGGCGCCACCATCGTCGGATGGCACCTCGGCCGCCTGATGGGCGACGGATGGCTCGACTTGTTTAAGGACAAGGGCGCGCCATGGGATACTTATCGTACCGCGGAAGATTTCCGGCATCGTCACTTGACAGACGCGCTGCAAGGCGTGATAACAACACTGCTGCGCACGTCGAGGAGGTAGCCCGTGGCCGATCCCGTATTGCGCATTCCGGTAGACGACAGCGCTTTCCAGCGATACATGGAGGCGTTTCAACGGTACCAAGAGCAGCTAAAAGAACAGCCCGACATGTGGGCGGAAACAAACTCGGAGGTGCTGCAGGGCATCGCCGCGAATCTGTCGCTTGCTGACGCGATCGGTGAGGCTGTCTCAGCCGCCATCCGCCTCGGTGACGCTGAGCGCCGCAACGACCAGGCGCGCCGCAAGAATGCGCAAGACGAGGACGCCGAGCAGACTCGTGCATCGAGCTGGCGGCGCAAGGCCCTCGACCACGTGCAAGAGCTCAATCGATCGGCCTCGACGGCTGTCCGCAGCTTCTCAGGCTTCGCAGCCGGGGGCAAGGGTGCGGGCGGAATGTTCGGCATGCTCGCTGACGCGGGCAAGGGGCTGGGTGGCGATATCGGCGCAATCACCAGCCTGATCGGACACACGCTCAACGCGGGCTATGAGATCAACAATGCCGTGTCCGACAAGGGGCTCTTTGCTCGAGGCATCGGCGCGACAATCGGACAGCAAGAAGGATTCCACAATAACCTCGGGCGGTACACGAACACCGACCAAGGCATTGATGCCGTCATGAACGCGCGCGGCTCGCCCGATCAGTGGTGGCAGTTCAATTCGCTCGGTGTTCGCGGATATCGCGGCGACAAGTCGAACGCGCAGGTGTACGGCGATGTCTTGCGCTCACAAGTCGAGCTTGCGAAGCGTAATACCCACAATGGCGTAACAGATTGGTTCGCAGCCGACCCCCGCGGTGCGAGCGCGTTCGGAACGACACATGAGGACTTGAACCGTCTCATGAAAGCGCCGGATCTTGACAAGGCAATTAAGGATGCAATTGCCTTCAAGACGCCGCTCGCAGATAAGCAAATCGACGCAGCTACAAAGTCCGTTGTCGCCATGGACAATCTGACGACGCGGCTAACAGACAACACGCAGGCGTTGACCGTCAGCCTGTCTCCTCAGATTGATAAGTTGACCTCGGGAATGGACAAGCTTATCGATATCACGGGCAAGCTCTATGACCTGCTTTCGTTCAACTGGTTCGGCAAAAAGAGCGATAAGCCAGGCAAGAGCCCCTCAGTCGCGGGCCAGATCGCAAACCAGGCGCTGCTCGGCCCTGTCGGCGGGACGATCGCGAATCTGCTCGGGTTCGATCCTATCCAGATCGCAACCGATTGGTTCGGCGGCGGTGGCGGTGGCGGCGGCAAGGACAGCAAAGGCAGCAGCTCGAAGAACGATGTCCGCGTCTATCGCGACATAGCCGCGTATCTGAAACGTACTGGGCTGTCGGACGCTGCATCATTCGGCTCGGCTGCTGGTGCTATTGCCGAGTCGCATGGCAATCCAAATGCGTACAACAAGAGCAGCGGTGCGTTCGGCATCGGGCAGTGGCTCGGCAAGCGCAAGCAAGGTCTGTTCGCGATGGCTCGCCGAGATCACGTCGATCCTCGCAACTACTACGAGCAGCTCAAGTACCTTGCGTGGGAACTCCATGGGGGCGATGCGGGCGGCAAGGCTGTCATGGGTGCAGGATCAGTGGACGCTGCCTTGAAAGCATACGTCTATAAATTCATGCGTCCGCAAGGCAAGAACAATGAGCACGTAGCCGATGCCATCAGCGACGTGAACCGTGGCTCTAATGTCGTGCGCGCAGCAAACGTCCAAGTCAACGTCAAGGTCAGTGCGCCACCCGGGCATCAGACGGCAGTATCAACCAATAGCGCGGCGAAGGGCTAATGGCATACGCAGATTTCCAGCTGTCCTATCAGGTATGCCCGATCGTGTTGGTAGGGGGCATCGCTGGCACTGGCGTGCTCCCGATCTCGAATCTGCTCAACCCGTCCGGTGGCAGCACGACCCTCAGCACGTCATCCACGGGCGGGCAAGCTGGGCAGCAACAGTCAGGCACCAACGCCTTCACATTCGGATCCTTTCGCGTTCTGCCCGGCGGCACGCTGATGGATAACGACACTGCGAAGTATCCGCTTGCCACGATGGCGGTCGCAGCCAATGCGATCATTACCAATCCCCTGCGCCTCGGCGTCGAGATGGTGACACCAGCAAGCGCAGATGTGTCGCTGTCGCAGCGTATGTCCATTTTCACCTCGCTCAAGAATGTGCTTGACAACCACATTGCGGCAGGCGGCTACTTCAATGTAGCAACGCCAGCGTTCATCTACACAGGGTGTCTGCTGCTCAACCTGGTCGACGCGAGCGACGTCCCCGACGGCGCGCAGACGCAAACGCGGTGGGTGTGGAACTTCGAGAAGCCGCTGATTACGCTGCAAGAAGCACAAGCCGTCGTCAACAATGCTATGTCCAAGCTGACTGGGCAGACGTATAATGCCGGCAATCCCCCGGGCAAGCTGCCCCTGCTCACCTCGGTGTCGAATCCAACGATCGGCCAGCAGATCACACCAGGCGCCGATAACGCTGCCAGCGTCACGCAACCGAACCCGATTACGCCAGGCAGCGGGGGCTACATATGACCACTATGACTCAGTTCGCGCCAAGCGTCTCGCGGAACTTCACGTTCCAGCCGACTCTCGACGGGCAAGTGTATAACGTCATCGTCACGTGGTCGCTCTTCGGGCAGCGCTGGCTTGTCAACTGTTACGATCTGTCAGGCAATCTGGTGTTCGCGCGCCCCCTGCGCTCGAGCCCGAACAATGCCGATATCAATATCGCTGCCGGATACTTCAAGACGTCGCTTCTTGTCTACCGTGAGCAGACGCGAAACTTTGAAGTAACGCCGTGAGCCGGTATTACAAGCTGACAGTCACGCCCACGTCATCGGAGGGCAAGACGTCCTCGCCGACAACGTGGACGAATAAGGACGGCAATAAAGCCGTTCTTAACGCGCAGCGCATCGAGTTCGACCTTGCGGTCACCGCGGGGGCAACGCCAGCTGGCGGCGCATGGGTTCGCGTATGGGGGCCGACGCGGGAGCAAATCGATCAAGCGTCCGACTTCAACGGCGCCGCGATCGAGCTCTACGGAGGCATGCAAAACGGGCTTCCCCTCGCTACGCAATCGGTGCAGGCGGGCCAGCCGGGGCTGCTTATCAAAGGGACAGTGTTCCAAGCATTCGCGAATTGGCAAGGGACAATTCAGACGCTGGAATTCGTCATCATTCCCGCACCGTTGGACGATGCTGTCAACACCGACGATGCCAGGCAAGCGGCGAGCGTCGGAGCACCGCCGCCGCCACAGAACTTCTCATTCACGTGGAAGCAAGGCTCCTCGCTCACAGACAACGTCCAAGCTGTGCTGCAGCAGGCATATCCGGGTTCGTCGGTGACCACGTCGGCGGCAAGCGATATCACGCTCCTCCACGATGAAGCAGGCGTGTTCTCAGACCTGCGGACATTCTCGACATTCGTTCTCGGCATCTCGCGCGATATCAAGGGGCCGAAGTACGCAGGGCTCAATATCACCGCGAGCGGCGTCAAGACATTCTTGGTATTCGACAACACCAAGACGAACGGCTCGGTAACAAAAGTCACCATGTTCGATCTCATCGGGCAAGTAACGTGGTTGTCTGCCTATACCGCGACATTCACAACTGTTCTCCGCTCGGACGTGAATATCGGCGATACAGTGACGTTCCCGCCCCTCGCACAAGCGCAGGCGATCACGACCGCGGACAGCCAGTCGCAGGCCCGAACCAAGAATACGTTCAATGGCAACTGGCAAATTACCGAGTACGTCCGGCATGTCGGTGACAGCCGCTCGCCGGATGCGCAATCATGGGTATCCGTGTTCCAAGCGGCTGCAATGAATGAGGACGGGTGATGGCTGGCAACGAACTCAAGACGCCACTTGCGCAGAGCCTGAACCAGCTTGGCGACAAGCGCGCGTCCGATGCCCTCGCGAAGCTCGGTAAGGGGCTCCCCTGCACCGTCGAGTCCGTCGTGTCGCCCGGCATCGTAATGGTTAACTTTGAGGTCGAGGCGATCCCGTTCGCGCTCCCCAAGATCAAGATGGCGGTGTGCAAGCACAAATCGATCCAATACCCGATCAAGGCAGGCGACCCGGGTGTCGCACTATCTGCGGATCTGCGAACGGGCGCGCTCACCGGCCTGTCGACCAGCAAGGCTCGATTGACCGACACGGTCGCGAATCTGTCGGCAATGACGTTCTTCTGGTTGGGGCAGCTTGACGAGGAATGGCTTGATGAAGACGCGCTCGGGCTCAACGGCAACATTGCGGTAACGCCTGACAAGCTCGGCTTCTTCGCGCAAGATAAAGTATCGCGGCAAACGATCGCGCCCGAGGCAACCGATTTGGGCACCGTTATCACCCTTGCGAACTCCATTCGTACCCTGTTAATCAATTATGGTCTGGCAGAGGGTTGAGGCATGCGCACTTGGGGTCGAGTTCCAGCTGAGACGAGCATCTTTCCGGCGGGCATCGGCGAGTTCATCATTGGCGTCTCGGCGATCGGCGGGCAGGACGCCAACAACTATGTGTGGGTAGAAGTCGCCACCGACGAAAACGGCAATAACGACGCGGTGTGGCTCACGACATTGATCCAAGTCCTCAAGCTGAATTACGGCGAGAGCCCGATCTATGGCAATTACGGCATTCCTGGTCAATCGAGTGTCATGAACCAGATTGTGCCTGATTACTACGCGACCCTCGCTCAGCAGCAATTCGCGCAGTACTTCGTGACTCTGAACCTCGCGCGGCAAGCGTTGACAGATTCACCGAACCCGACTTATGATGTTGCGATTACTGCCAACCCTGGCAGCGTTCTCCTGAACCCCGTTCCGGTGTGAGGCATTAAATGGCTGATCCTACTGTCTCCATCAATATCGCCGTCACTCCGGAAGGCGCTCAGCAGACGTCGCCCCTGATCCTGTGGCAGCGGTTTATCAACATCGTTGCCGAGATTAATCCTGGCTACAGCGTGCTGCCGGCAGGACTTGTCGAGGATCTCGCGAGCACTGGCGTCTACGGCATCGCGCTCATGGATTCGGCCGCCTGCGAGACCATTAACTCGCTGACTCCGTTCTCTGCGAATCCGTTTATCTTGACCGAGCTCGGAGCGCAGTTCGGCATCCCGCGGAACACGACAACGCGGACGTCCGTCTTCGTCAAGTTCGCAAGCACCAGCATCGGCTATCGCATTCCGATTGGCTTCTTGGTGTCGGATGGCACGTACACTTATGCCGTGCAGGACGGAGCCATCATCGAGTCCGGCGGCACGTCAGATCTCGTCTTTTGCCTCGCGACACAAGAGGGGTCGTGGCCTGTTCCGCCGAACAGCGTAACCGATCTCACGTCATCGATTCCCACGGGATACGTTGTGACCGTGACAAACCCGCAAGCGGGCACGCCTGGCGCAGGGAACCAGACGGAGGCCGAATATGCCTCGCTCGTGTTGTCTGCGCAGCAGCTCAACGCTCAGGGCACGCAGGCGAAGGCGAAGTCGCTGTTGACCAACGTGCCAAACGTACAGCCGCGGCTCGTGTCGATCGTGCCAGTCGGTGACCTGTGGAAGATCATTTGCGGTGGTGGCGATCCCTATGCTGTCGCAAACGCGATCTACTCATCTGGCATTGACATCTCGACGCTCACGGGCTCGACCACCAATATCCTCAGCGTGACGAAGGCGAACCCGGGTGTCGCCACGACCGACATAAACCACGGGCTTGTCACCGGGCAGTCGGACGTCCATATCGCCGGCGCGCTGGGCATGACAGGAATCAACGGCGGCCCCTATACTGTGACCGTCATTGACGAGAAATCGTTCTCGTTCGCGATCGATACGACCGGCTTTCCTGATTACGTCAGCGGCGGTGTGGTCACGCCGAACACTCGAACCATCAACGTATCGCTTTTCGACGCGCCGGACACGTATGCCATCCCGTATGTGAGCCCGCCCGCGCAGACCGTTTCGCTGCAGCTGTCATGGGCAACGATCTCGCCCAACTTCATCAGTGAAGCGTCGGTCGCACAATACGGCATTCCCGCGGTTGTCAACTACGTCAACAGCATTGCGGTCGGCCAGCCTCTCAACTTGATTGCGCTTAACCAGGCGTTTACGAACGCGGTGGTTCAGCTCTTCAACAATGATCCCGCGCTGATCTCTGAGCTCAGCTGGACAGTCAGCATCAACGGTGTCGAGACGCCGCCAACGGGCGCGACGTCCTTGGTGTATGGCGATCCCGAATCCTCGATGAACTGCACGTCCGCCAACGTCACCTTTACGGAGATTTGACGTGGCAGCAATCACCGACGTAACGTGGCCCGCAGAATCGCCGACCTCGGTCCTGAAGACGATTCCTGCCTACCCGTATGTGCAGTATCAGGAAGACGACAACATAACCGCGTTCTTCGACGCGTTCAATATCTACGCGCAAGCATATGTGGATTGGTTCAACTCGCTCGATCTGCCGATCTACACGAAGGCCCCGGTGGAGGGTACGCTGCTCGATTGGGTCGCAACTGGCCTATACGGCATCGCACGCCCCGGGTTGCCTGTCAGCGAGGGCTCACCCGATATTGGCCCGGTCAACACCTTCACGCCGAACCAGATCCCTGTCAATGGATTCATTGCTGGAACGCCAGATGATTACATCGCGGTCAATGACGATTTCTTCCGATGCCTCTTGACGTGGAAGCTCTACCGCGGCGATGGCGATTTCCCCTCGCCCCCTTGGCTCAAGCGCAGGATCAATCGCTTCCTGAACGGCATCAATGGTTTGGACGTGAATGACAATACCACGTATGACGTGAGCGTGGTGCCAACCGACGTGCGCAAATGGACAATCACTGTCCCCGCGACCACGGCAGGCATTATCTTCAAGCATGCGGTGGATGCGAACGTCATTTCGCTGCCATTCCAAATCCAATGGTCTGTCGCGACTGTATAGGCACTAAACGTCGCGCGTTGACAGTCCAACTCAGCGCCTGTATGTTGCGGGCATTCGTATAAGAGGCATTGCATGACTACTTACCGGTTCGCAAATAATGCCTCCACAACGCTCGGCAGCGCGATCTCGCCGACGGCAACCACCATTACGGTCGCGAGCGGCACAGGCGCTCGATTCCCGAACCCTGCCGCGGGGCAGTACTTCACGGCAACATTGTTCGCCTCGGGCTCCTCGACTGGGCTCCCGAACGAGATTGTCCGGGTAACAGCACGCACCGGTGATACCATGACCGTTGTCCGCGGTCAAGAGGGCACGACCGCGCAATCGTGGAACGTTGGCGACACGTTCGCAAACTTCATCACCGCAGGGTTCTTGAACCAGCTTGTGGACGCGAGCTCACAGCAGGTGCAGGCGGGAAACTACGCTGTCGATTCCGGCACCGCAAACGCGGGTGCGGTCACGCTGCTGCCTGTCCCTGCAAACCTCGCGGCGCTCGTCGGTGTCCCGATCCGCGTCAAAAAGGGCGGCGCAACGAGCACAGGGGCCTATACCCTCAATGTCAACACGTTCGGCAACGTGCCCGTGTTGATCGGCGGTCAGGCGCTCGAGGGCGGCGAGCTTATCGCATCTGAGATCTTCGAAGTTGTCTACGACGGCACGCAGTTTAACCTGATCTCAAACCCTGGCGTGCTGCACGGCGACCGCATCGCCGCAAACTCGATCATAAACGCGGCATTGGCCACAATGACTGCGATGACGCTCAAGGGCAATCTGACAAGCGGCACAACTACCCCTTACGACGTGCCACTGTCCGCTCTCACCGCTTTGCTCGGCATCGGAACTATTCACGCAAACGCGAACGGTTATTGGTTCATTCTCGGGACCACATACGTTCAGTTCGGCTATCTGCCGGCAACGTATAACACGTTCACTTTTCCAGTGCCGTTTCCATCTGCGTGCTTGGCAATTGTCGGCATGCCAACGGCGATGGGTCACTACGCAGATCCGCCGTTTGGCTATCCTGTTTCGAACACGCAGTTCTTCTTGGGCTGCAAAGCCAGCGACGATGGCCATCCATCGGGCTTTCCCTGCTACTGGGTAGCGATCGGCGAGTAACGGAGTATATCATGGGTCAGCTCTTTCCATATCAGTTCGCGCCGCTCAAGCCAAAGGGCTTTGTCTCGACGGCGATCACGACCGGTGCTGTCATCGAGCTCACGCCGCCGCCTGCAGCAAAGGGTGCACTGATCCAAGCAGTCGGAGGCAACATCAACTGGACCGATGACGGCGAAGATCCAACGAACGCAGTCGGCGGTGGCATGTCGCTGACGGCAGGGGCGGAGCCAACGTGGTACGGCTCGCCTGATCTTTCGGTATTGAAGTTCATCGCGGTCGGAGCCACGACTCACTTGCTTGTCTCTTACTACGGGTGAGCTTGACCATGCTTGATCTCATCACCGTCATTCCGTTTGCTATCGTATCCTCCGCCGTCACGTGGGTAGGGCAGGCATGGGTATATCGCGATAAGCGAAAGATCCAGCACGTCGAAGCATCCGACCGCCTCGAGATCCATCGTGATGAGTTCACGCTGAGTCTCTTGCAGAATGCACGTTCTGAGATTACGCTGGTGCGCGCCGAGATCAACGAACTGCGCGAGGAACGAAGCACGCTACTCAAGCTCGAGCAGCACGTATATCATTTCCAAGAATCGCTCGATCACCTCGAGCGCGTGCTGTTCGCCGAGACGCCTGAAGACCTAGCGCAGGCAAAACGGAATGCGACTGCATTCTTGAAACGGATGCGACGCTTGCAAGATGCAAAAGGCGCAGTAGCAAATGAGTTGCAGATTCGTGCTGCGGAACAGAGCGTTGGCGTGCATCCAGTTGATGCTACGACAACGATCAAGACAACGTTGATAGTGCCATTACCGCCAGAGGACGAAGGCAATGCGTAAGATTTGGGATTGGCTTAATGCGCGGATGGTACCCGAGTGGCGCATCTGGTGGAAGATGCACTCGATCCAGCTCGGCATGGCTGCAACCGCGCTGCTGACGTATCTTGCCGCAAACCCCGATGCGTGGACGCAATTCGTCGCAAAGCTGCCACCGCAGATCGCGTCCACTATCCCTGTATGGGTCGGCACCGTTGTCGGGGGCACTATCTTCTTCGCACGTTTCTGGAAACAATACAGCGGAGACATTATTGCCATTATCAAAACGAAGTCGGCTACAGACTCGACAGTCGAGGTTGTGAAGCCAAATACACCGGAGGGCACAAATGACGCTAATCCCAGTTAAGCCGTTCGCGCTCGGAGAGCGATCGCAGAAATTCATGAGCGGCATGCACCCGACGCTCATTGCCGTCTTCGAGCTCGCGATCTCGATCTCGCCTGTCGACTTCGGCTTCTCGGAGCCGCAGGTGCGCACGCTCGCCTATGAGAAGGAGCTGGTCGCTCGCGGCGCGTCGAAGACGCTAAAGTCGAACCATATCTTGCATATCGACCGCACGGGCAAGAGCGAGAACGAATATGGCCATGCTGGCGATGCAGTCCCATGGCTCGGCGGCAAGTTCGTGTGGGATTGGAATCTGCTGTATAGCGTTGCCGCGGCTGTCGCAGAGGCAGCACGACAGACGAAGGTCCTCGACCAAATGTGCTGGGGCGGCGTGTGGGATCAGTGGATGAGTCAGTACGCCGGCAAAGGCCCTGCGAAGGGCCAAACCGTGACTGATTACCTCGCCGCGCAGGCAGCGGTCATGCGCAAAGCGGAGGCTGACTATTGCGTCCGTCATCCGGGCAAGGACTTCGTTGACGGGCCGCATTTCCAGTTTGCCGTCAAAGGCTGAGGAGGACACGATGAAGAAGATTGTTATGGCTGCGCTGCTAGCTTGCAGCCTCAGCGCATGTGCGGGTTTCGGCAACACGGTGTACTCGGCATCTGCGAAGGCGCAGGGCAGCGCGGACACCCTGTACGTTGCCGCCGAAAAGGCTGGCGAGGTGCTGGTCGCAACGAAGGTCATCACGCTCGCGCAGTTCAACGCGGCCGAGACAAAAGCATATGCTGCGCTGCAGGTATTCCGCAGTGCGAGCCTCGCTGTCCGTGCGGCTGCAACCACGGGCTCCGACACGACGGCGATGCTCGTCGCCGAGGCGGACGCGCTCGCGAAGTTCAACCAGGCGCTCGCTGATTTCCAGAAGTTGGCGCATGTCGCGCCGGCTGCTGCAACCACGCTATAGGAGGCTCCATTGATCGATCTGCAAACAGTGCTCAACGCGATCGCGCTGGCGACGACGCTCGAGCCGCAAGCCGCCTCTGTGGTCATCACGTTGGTGAACGAAGTCAAGAGCCTCTTCGGTGCACAGGATCGAGCTACGATCGACGCATCCTTGGCTGTTCTCGATAAAGCCGCGGACGACGCCCACGCATCCGCGGGCAAGCTCAGCGGCTGAAACGCAACTACGGGGCGCCTGCCCACACGCGGCGCCCCGTCATACATTCGATTAACCGCGCGATAGGACGACCATGGCAGTTCCTTCAAATCCCGGCTGGAAATACGGGTATGTTCCCTCGCCGGGCGAATGGAACAACACGTTCGCAGGCAAAGCCGATTATCCTGTCCCCGTCGACCAAGGCGGCACGGGCGGGCAGACGTCCTATGACGGCAACTATGGCTTGCAGCAGCGCGAGCAGGTGTCGACCTCGACCGTGACAGCGCAGGCGTTGACGTTCTATAGCGTTCGCACCGATCTGTCCGCGACCACGATGGCGTTGCCTGCCGCGAGCTCGCTCAAGCCCGGCGACTGGATCGACGTCCTCGATTCCGGCAATAACGCCTCGCTCAACCATATTCTCGTCAACGCAGCTGGCACCGATACGATCATTGCCGGCGGCGTATCGGCGGCATTCATACTGCTGTCAAACAACGGCATTCGCTGCATTTTTGTCTCCGATGGCGTCAGCGCCTGGCATGCGCAGACAACGGTGCCAACGTCCCCGCCTGTGCCTCGACAGCTTGCAGACACAGCATACACGCTTCAGGCAAGCGACGCCGGACAGTACCTGCAATTCACAGCCGCGGTTGATATCACGGTCACGGTGCCGCCAAATGGCACTGTTCCGTTCCCGCTCGGTACCGTTATCGTCATCGAGCAGTTTGGCGTTGGCACCGTGACCCTCGCCGCAGGGGGCGGCGTTGTGCTCAACAGCCATAACGGCTTGAAGTCGGGCGGGCAATTCGCCGTGTTCCAGTTCAAGAGCGGGTCGAACGGATCAGCCGATATCTGGACCGTCCTCGGCGACACGAAGACAGTATAAGGAACGCAGCAGTGACTCTTTACTTCGGCGGGCATGGGCTCGATAGTTTTCGTCTTACGCCTGTCCAAGCGCAGGACGCGGGCGCAAACGGTATCAGCACGAACGGCAGCAGCGCTTGCTTCGTCTACGCCGACATGATCGATCCAGCGACTGGGGCACTAACGTCGGCAACGTCGGTGTGGTCGCACTGCGTCTTCAATCCTGACAGCGGTGTCTTCGATAGCGGTCGACAGGTGTTCTACTGGTATAATTCGTCCAACGTTGCAATCATCAAAGCCGATGGCGACAACAACCACGGATTGACCATTTCATATTGGAATGGTTCGGGCTATACCCTTTGGGGCGATTTCCCGAGCTTGTTTGGTGGCACGTTCGACTTCTTCTTCAAGGTCGATGCTGTCTCGGGCGAGCTCAATATCTTTCTCAACCAGACGCTTGTTAGCCGCCTGGCAAGCATCGATACGTCCGCCATGGGCAATATCGCGTACTGGCGTGCTGGCAGCGCGTCCGGCTTCGGAAGTCAGCCGTTCGGACAGTGCATCATGGCGAGCTACTCGACCATCGGACATACGGTGCGTTATCGTCGCCCAAGCGGTAATAGCGCGGTGCAGGACTGGGATGGCGATTACACCGATATCAACGGCGGCAATATCAATGACTCGCTGAGCATCAACACCAACACGACGGGAGACATCTCGACGTTTACGGCACCCGATTTCTCAGCGACGCCGGCAGGGTCAGTTATCAAAGCCGTTGTGCTCGGCAACCGCGTCCGCGTTGTGACGGGGGGCGGCGGGCCTGAGCATATCCAGCCTGTCGTGACAATCGGCGGTATCCAATACCCTGCGCCGGCTGTGCCGATCACCGCAGGGTTCAACGGCTCGATTGCGATCTACGAGCACGACCCGAGCACGTCGGCGCCATGGGCTTCGGTAACGAACGTCAATAATCCGTTTGGCGTTAAGGCAGTCGCATAATGGCCGCGCATCGTGCTTGGAGGCTACAGTACGACAGCTCGCCTCGCGGATTCGGCTCGTGTGCGACGTTGCAGCTACGTGGCGTCATAGGCGGGCCTGATCTCACGCAAGGTGCGACAGGCGGGCCGATCGGTAGCGATTACTACAGCGGCACATATGACTTCGCCAAAGCATTCGACAATAATCCATCCACTTTCTGGTCGTCAAGCAGTGGCACCGGAAATGCATATATCGGCTGGGATTTCGGGCTCGGCAATAGCAAAGACATTGTGCAGTTCACGTTTCTCATTCGTCCTGATAGCTTTGGTCCGCAAGACGCACCGACGACGGGCGGCCTTGAATGGACAGACGATGACCCCGGTGTTTCGCCAACGTGGACACGAGCTTACTCGTTCGGACCGACTTCTGGTTGGACAATCGGAGTACCACAAGCGTTTCCGCCAACGCCACTGCCTACACCGACTCCTCGCCGCGCCTGGTCACTTGTCGGCGTCACAGCGATCCCCGGGCACGAAGGCGACGGCTTCGGCCTGTGTGGGCATGACTGGAAAGCTGGTGGCGTATCACTGCTCGGCTCGGGCACGTTGGGTGCCTCGAGCACAGACGGCGCGTGGTCTCTCCCCCAAGCGATTGATGGGCCAACAGGCCCCGGGCATGGTTGGTATTCAGGTAACTTCGGCTTCACGAACGGCCGTATCTGGTACGACTTCGGAACGCCAACGGCCCCTGATACCGTCACGCTTTGTAGCCTCTACAGCTACCCATGGACAATCGGCAGTCAGCTCGCAATCGAGTGGACAGACGATAATCCAGCAGCGTCGCCGACGTGGACGCGGGACTGCGTCATTGATGTTGCCGGCAGCGACAACACGATTCTATCTTTCGTCACGGTGCCACCAACGGGCGTCTTCGATAGCCGCATGAGCGAGTATTTGGTCGAGGGGCCGTTCCCCGGCGTCTACGATAGCCGGATGAGCGAATACCTGCTCGAGGGCTCGAACAACAAGCTCTTCGTCTCGCGGACGTCGCAATATATCATCCTCGGCCCTGGCGGCTCGACTTCGCAGTTGATGCTCGGAACATTTTAGAGTTGTCTGTCGCCGCATAATGGTGGACAAGGGGGCATCAAAGGAGATGTTCCATGTGCGGCAACTGCAATGACCCGTTCCATTTCGAAGACGATCTGGATGACGCTGTAATCGTTCCCATGACCGAGATCGAGCGTGCTGAGAGCCAACGGCTCGCGCAGTTCGAAGTCGATCGCGCTCGTCCCTCTCACACCGAAGACTGCGGCAACTGTCGCGGCACGGGACGCTTCCGGCTCCGTAACGGTGCGTCTGGCAGCTGCTTCAAGTGCAACGGCACCGGCAAGCTCGTCTACAAGACGTCAAAAACGCAACGCAATGCTGCTCGCGTGAAGCGCGAAGCCACTGCCGACCAGAAACGTGTTGATCTGCAAGCAGCTCGCGAAGCATGGATTGCTGCAAACCGCGATGACTTCGCGTGGATGAAGGCGAAGGAGGAAACCTTCGAGTTCGCCCGCTCGATGTATGATGCCCTTATGCAATACGGCACGCTCACCCCGCGGCAGCACGAAACCGTCACGCGCTTGCGCCTCGCTGATGCCGAGCGCGCTGCAGCTCGTCAAGCCGAAGCGATTGCTCGCCAGGCAAATGCACCCGCGATCGACGTTTCCGCGATCGAGACAGCTTTTGCCCACGCAAAGGGCAAGGGGATCAAAAAGCCGAAAATGAAGCTTGCGGGCTTCAAGTTCAGCGAAGCCCCCGCGCATGGCCGCAATGCCGGCGCCCTGTACGTCGTGCGGGTCAGCGATGACCAGTACCTCGGCAAGGTGCTTGACGGCAAGTTCACTCGCGTCCGTGAGTGCGACGAAGCGACACAGGCCGAAGTGCTTGCCGTCGCAAGCGATCCGCACAATGCAGCGATTGCTTACGGTCGCCGCACCGGCAACTGTGCGATCTGCGGGCGCGAGCTCACCAATCATGCGTCGATCGATCTCGGGATCGGCCCCATCTGCGCCGAGAAATACGGCTGGATGTAATCACCAGTTGACAAGCACCGATGCCTCCTGGACAAGGGGGCATCGGAACTGGAGACACACGATGGCACGCAAGTATAACCCGCTCAACTCACGGACGCTGACGAAACCGACGATTAAAAGCGCTGTGAGGGGTGAGCAGCGCCCGCCGCACCCAAGGGTGCCCCCTCACCTCGCTTGCCCCTGTACGCCTAGCAAGGGCGCTCGTTTCGATTGAACGTGGCAGGGTCACCCACATCGCCCCAATTCCATCCGATCTCGTAATCAGCTCGCACGGGGACGCGCAGCTTGAGGCAGGTTTCCATGACGCGTTGCATCTCGCGGAATGCCTCATCCCTGCCGCCCGCATCGATGAAATCTAGTTCATCGTGCACCGTCAGCGAAGGCACACCCGTTGCGTCGAAGATGCCGTCTTTCCAGCATTGGTGCATTGCCTTCTTCATCTGATCGGCTGCGCTGCCCTGCAAGCGACGGTTCAGTGCCTTGTGGGTATAAGCTCGCTTGATCGACCCGTACTTCATCAGCGCATTGGCATAGGTCGTCGGCGCACCGTCAACGCCGTAGCTATCGGGTTGCCACAGATCGAACCGCGACTTGCGCCCGAGTATGGTGGTGATCGTGCCGTAAAGCGATGCCTCCTCAATACAGGCTTGCATTGTCGCTTTGGCATAGGGCGCACCCGTATGGTACGCGGTAAACATTTCCTTTGCCTTACTCGCCGTAACGCCAAGCTGGCGGGCTAGCTTGGGCTCGCCCATGCCATAGATCAAGCCGAAGTTCATGTTCTTGATATGCGGACGCGAGATCTCGAGGTGCGCGATCTCGCGAACCATCTGCTGCGTTTGCACGTGGTAGTCGGTGTCAGGATTCAGAGCGTAGGCGGCGCGAACGCGATCGGCCGAACCGTCGCCCTTGTCGACTGCATAGTGTGCGAGGAAGCGATACTCGATCTGCGAGTAATCGTACTTGCGCCATGGCAGGTACTCGTCGCCGAAGATTCGACGGATGCGCTTGCCGATCTCGGTGCGGATCGGGATGTTCTGTAGGTTCGGGGTGTCTGACGAGAACCGGCCAGATCGTGTGCCACCCTTCTCGCCTCGCAGCTGGTTAAATGTCCCATAGACAATCCCGTTGACATGGTTGTCAAGGATGTAAGACTTGATGAAGACTGAGCGCAGTTTTTCGCGCTGCCGGATATCAACGACTAGCTGGCCAATTGGGTGGTCGACGTTCTCGAGGAAGTCTGCTGTGAATGATGGCTTGCCATCGGGGTTCTTTTCTGTCGGCGCTGTGCGGCTATATGGAATGCCATGCGTCTTGAAAGCGCGCTCGAGATCAACAGCTGAGTTCGTGTTGATCGGGAAGCCGACGATATCGCGCAGCTTGCGCTCAATGTCGACTACCTCGAGACCGAGCGACTCATACATCTCCTCCGCCCGCGGAATGTTGACAGGGACGCCGCGCATCCGCATTGCCGTAATGAGCGGGATGAGCTCGCATTCCATATGGAACAAATCGAGCAGGTTCTCCTTGTGCAGGAGCTCCCACTGATGCTCCATGATCTGCAGGGGCAGCGCGGCGTCGGACTCACCGTAAGGCCCGACGAGCGACGGCGGCGAACGATAGATGTTCTTTCGCTGTCGATCATTCGCAGGCCCGCCATAGGCGTCTGCACACCAACGGTACAAAAGTGAGCCTTCCTTGTGCAGGCCGAGGTACTTGCCTGCGAGAATATCAAGCCCGACACGAGCACGCTCATCGAGCAGCGCTTCTGCAAACTGCACGTCAAAGAGCGGACCCATGACGCGGATGCCTTCGTGCAGCAACCATCCGTAGTCATATGGTGCGTTGGCCGCGACCTTAGGGATCTCAGGTGTCTCGAGCCAGTGCTTTGCGAACGCCATGCACTGCGCGGGATCAAGATTGTCCTCGGGCGTGTCTTCGTGCTTCATCGGGAAGTACCACTGCCCGAGATTGCCTAGCGAGTCTTTTGCTCCTAGCGAGAAGCCGACGATATGCCCTTTGCCGCGAGCCCACCCGGGGCCGGAATCGAGCAGCTCAGGATCGTATGTCTCGGTATCGAATGAGATCACTCGAGCTGCCGACAGGTTCGGAAACTCAGTCGGGGCTTTCCACCCCGTCTCGGGTACAGGCGGGCGGACACGTATGCGATCCCCTGCCCCGCGCCCCGTTGGGACGTCCTGCCAGAACATCCCGATGTTGTCGAACCGGCTCACTTGCGGTTTTCAGCACGCACAAGCATTAACAGATGTCCGAGCTTATTGAACCCGACGCCTTCACACATTCCCCAGTAGCGATCGCCCCAATTGTTACCCTCAATCAGTAGCGCGTCCCCTGTCGCCTCGAGCTTCGCGGCAAGCTCGGTTCCGCGAGCAAACTTGATCCGCAGGCAGACGAGCATTATCCCGTCTTTGACTTGCTCCCAGTCTGCACGACGTTTGAGCTTACGCCCGCGGCGCTTTGCTTCACCAGGCGTCGGCGCAGCTAGCACCCATGCAGCTTCAGCTGGATTCGTCGCCTTTGCGGCTTGGAACGCGTGCTCGCACGTCCGCGCAACGTCTGCGCCGAACGCAAGCGGGTGCCGACTGAAATTACTGAGGAACGAATACTCGCCCGAGAAGCTATCGATCGTTACCGAGCTAGGCAGGAACATCGTGTGTCCTTAATCCGATGATTGCGCCGCGCAGCATGTCGCCGAAAAACAGACACGGACCAGGATATAACGTAAAGTCGATAGTTGTGGCAACACCATCGAGCTTCGCTGTCTGCGACAGGAAATGACAACCGACGCCGCCGAAGTCCTGTAGATCAACGGTTGCGCCGTCACCTTCGTGCATACTGGTCGCGAGCGTGCCCCCTCGAAGATACAGCCGATCCTCCTTACCCTTGAACGCGGCAAGATCGTCAACGCCTCGAAAGAAGCCATCTACGAACGGCACAGCCTTGCTCGGGTTGTCGAGGACGCGCGATAGGTCGGGCCATGGGTCGGTAGCATGCGCAGTTCGCAGCCATGCACCATTTGGGTAGTGGAACGTTACCGACCGTTCAGACGCCTGCACCGATATCGGCTCGATGCCAATTCGCACCATCTCGCTCACAGCGTCCGCGGGCAGCGTCAACTCGACGGGGAACACGAACGGGAGCCAATGCTCAATGAGCACGATGTTATTGGTGGCGAATGCCGATTGCCCACGCAGCAGGACGCCACGCGACCACGGGCGAGACGCATCCACGCCCATGAACGGCTTGAGCTTGTCGAGGATCGGCAGAAGCCCGCCTGGCAGCAGCGTCGTCGCCCCTTCTGGCTCAACCTCAGGGAACGCTGCCTCGTCCTCGAGACATTCGATGTAGACGGTTAGCGCGCCGGCTTTGACCGAGATACGCCCCGCCTTCGTCAGATTGAGTCGCACCTGTGCCCCGTCGGGCACCTTCTCGATCGCTTTGAGGAATGACGCCGCTTTCGGTATCGCCGTCACTTCGAGGTCGGTTGGCGTGCTGATCGCAAGCGTTCCATTGAACCCGTTGATGCGCTTATTCTTGATGCGGAAGAACGTCAGCGCAGGGACGAAGTCCTTCTTGGCGATCGCGCCCGCGACAAACTTAAGATCGTTTAACATCGGTGCCACCTACGATCCTGAGCGGATTATTCCGCCTGACAGGCTGAGTGCGCCCCGGGCAGTTCGGGCCTAGCGCAAGCGCGGCCTCGCGATCGGTGCACAAGCAGTTTTTGCACTGCATCGTGCCATGGTTCAAACGAGATGGTCCCCAGTCATGTTGCATCAGAATAGCCCCGGTGTTTCTTGCACGTATCGCGTTGCTGGCTCACGTAGATCCACGTAGTGCGGGAACGCCCAGCAGTTGTATGCCCACCTTGCATAATACAGCTCGCGCAAACGGTCAATGTCCTGACCGTCCCCTAACACGATTTCTTTCCAGATCGGCTCGCGCATCACGTCGGGCAACGAGTCGTAATGCTGCAAGTGCATCTTGCGGGCCGAGCTCTGTGCAGACACGTTGAGCTGTCGGCCGCTTGTGGGCATGAGCACTAGGCCGTTCGCCGCCCACTGCACCCACGTCGAGGAATCAACCGACCACCACGGATACTTGAGCATGAGCTGAAGCGCCGTCAGCGAGAACGCATGAAACTTCGTCTTCGGCGTTCCGTCTGGATTGCATGTCCGCTCGAAGACCTGCTTGAACCAAGACTCGAGCGAGAACAGGTCAGAACGGATCAGGCCACCGAGCGCGATGTACTTATACTTGCTCACGTAGTAGTCGAGGTATTCCCATGGTTCGCCATAGTGGAAACATGGCAGAGGCTCGCACCCCTGCCGTTCCATCTCCTCCTGGTTTCGCCACGACATTTCGGCCGTCTTCGCTTTCGGGTAGAACTCGCCGCCGGGCCCGCCGATAACGTCGAGCGGTGCAATCATCTTGATGCCTTCGTCCCTCGCTATCACGTCATCATTCTGGTGAATGAAGTCGCAGTAGTGAGACATGTCGATCGTCGTTCCCAGCGTGAAGGCTGAGAAGGCACCCGAGTCCAAGAATATCTTAACGCCGTCGCGCCGAATGTGCTCCAGAGCCCGGCCCGACTTGATGTAGTGAAACGATTCCAGGTACCACTTGTTGGACCTGCGCTTCGCTTGTTCGTCGGGCGTGAGCTTCTGAAACACGGTACCCGTGTAGCTGAAATTGGAAGTATACAACCCTGCATTATACAGCTTCACCGCGCGCCTCCGCTTCCTTGCGACGCCAATAGCGCATCATCGCTTCGCTAGCACGATTTTTCTGTTGTTCCGTTTGCGGTCCGCGAGCTCGGCGCGATGCGCTCATTCTGGCTCGCGTTTCAGCGCTGATCGTTCGCCCTGTCATAGCGACGCGTATCTTTTCGCGTGCTTCGACCGATAGTGGTTCGCGCGGCGGTACGAGCACTTCGCGTGCTATATTGTAGCCGAGCTCGACAGCCTGCAACGTATCGAGATAATACTGCTCGCGCTCATACATCGTTGCTTCATCGCAATGCTCAAGCACCTCGAAGACGAACGCTCTTTCGCCGTATTTCACATATGCCGCTTGCAAGTGCTTATTGTGATGGGTGCCGAGCGACAATGAGTAGAAGTGTTGCTCGCAGCGCTCGTGCACCACCGCACTCGATCCGACGTAGAATTTGCCGCTAATTGTGTTGCGGATAATATAGACGCCGGACTGCATCATTTGGCGGTCAGCTCGTAGATGACGATCCTTTCATCATGAGACGAAGGATTCGGGTGGTTGAGGCGCAGCCGATAAAAATCAGCATCGACTGTGTAGTCGTGGAATCGCCTCGCCTGCACCTGCCAATCGAACGACACCAGCGAATGAGTGTCGTCGGTGTCGCGGAAGTACTTCGTCTCGCCGACGCTGTTCGCGTACTTCGAGATCAGGTCGTCATTGACGAACTGGATAATCAGCAGCCGCCCGTCGTGGAACGATGCGATATGGCGAAGCAGCCGCAGCACCTCTGCGTCTGTCATGTAGTGCAGGACATACCGCATTACGATAAGATCATAGACGCCAACGTGTGTCATGATGTCTGCGACGATATCGGGATACTTTGACCCGTCATAATCGACAGAGACGCTATGCGGGATCCAATGCTTGAGCAGCCCGTTTGCGCCGCCGTAATCAGCAACGCGCCCCGACGTGTCTACGCCCGTGAGTGCGAGCTCCATGATATCGTGGTACATGAGTCGAGCAGTGGGATTGTCCCATGTGCCGAATGCTCCAGCTTGATCTTCTGCGTGTATCAATTTGTCCTCCGTATAGAAGCGCTATGAGGGCGGTTTACAGGGGCGCCCCTCCCTTGGGTGCCCACAAGGCGCCCGATCGCGTATAATCCCGGTCAGGGCGCCTCGCTACGGGCGTTTCACGAGCTCGTCAAACAAGCCCATGAGTCCTGGCAAGTGAGGCCGCAGCAGATCAATGATCGCATAGGCGTAGATCTGCGCCTCGATTTGGGCATGGCTATGTGCCCGCAACGCGAGGAACTGAAACATGTTGCCGAGATCGACATTGCCGAGCCAATGCACGTAATGGTTGACGTGCAAGAACATGCGCGCATGCTCAGGTGCAACGCCATCAGCGATTGCCATCGTGTAGTCTTCATACCCGTGAGCGCAGGCGAGGTTCAGCTTCTCTTTGAACCAGCGTTGTGTGTGCTCGGGCAGGTTGTCGGCTTGTCCCTGCTTCGCGTTCGGAGCCTTGCCGCCGACGATCTTTGGAATATACCACTCGGGCGGCAGCGTGATATAACGGCCAGAGGACTCGTTGCGCCGCCAGGTGCGGTGCCGCACGAGTTGACGATCCACGAAGATCGGCACCTTGACTTCGAGCCAGACCGAGATCATCTCGAAAGGCGACGTGTGCCGGTTTTGCAGCAGGTAGCGGCACAGCTTCATATCCTGCTCATACGTGCGCTCGGCGTCCAAGTTGTCGAATGACATCCGAGCAGCGTTCGCGGGGTCAGTGTCGTCGGCGTCGAACTCGCGCCAGGTGATATGGCTCTCGCCTGGCACCTTGAGGTCGGCTGGTTCATCGAACGCGCGGCGCGTCGGCCCTGCGAGATTGCGGAGGATGACGAAACCGTGGTCAAGTACGTTCATGGCGTGCCCTTTCGGCAATGACGAGATCGAGGATGACGTGGATCTCATCGAGATTGTACCCGCGCCACAGCAGGCGAGCAATCGTCTGCGTGAACTCGGGCTGGTCGACAATGCGGTCATGGAGGAACGCAGCGGGATCGGCGAGGTCGAAGATCAGCGGCGCGGTGCGCATGGCGATGCCCGCGGCAGCAAGGTTCGCAAAGAGCTGGCATTCGCTGTCAGCGTACCACGCAGCCTTGCCGAGCTCTACGACGGCTTCATCCTTTCGCGTGAGGCGCCAGCAGTATTTCAAGATCTGAAACCCGTTGGCGGTCAATCGCTCGCCGATGTCCGCGCATGCTCGGCCCGCGTAGTGCGCGGGATTGATTGGATCGCTCATTGTTTGTCTCGGCGCTCAGCCGCCTCTTCATCCGTATAGCCTGCACGGTAGCGGACATCGAGCTTCGCCATATTGCCGAGCAGCGTTTCCTCGCGCGTGATGCCGAGACGTTGCCGCAGCCCCTCCATGAAGAACTCGAGGTCGCCAAGCTCCTCGATCACGTTCGCCCGATCGAGCGGCTTCTGATAAACAGCCCAGCGCTTGATGGCGTCAAGGCATTCGCCGCCCTCGCCTGCGATCCCTGTCGCCATATGCCATGCGTCGGCCTGCTCGGGTGTCATGCGAGCGATGATATCCTCGCCAGGCTTCTTCTTGCTCGCGACGAATGCCGCGTAATCTGCAACGCTCATAGAATACCCTCACGCTTGACGCTGATAGCGTCGTTTATGCCCCATTTGGGCGGAAAGAACGGATCGGGCATCGGTGCCCCCACCGCGCGGTTATATTTCTGCTTGATGCGCTCGCGACCGGCTTTGCCCTTGATCTCGGGATGAGCGACGCGTGAGTACTTGCTGATCTCGCAGAACAGGTTTTGGCAATCGATCGGCTGGAGCCGTCGACCGAACAACCCCGGGAACTCGATGCCGAGTCGTGCAAACTCGTAGTCTTGATGCTGCGTAATCAGCATAACGACGTCTTCCGGCTTTCGCCGTCCGATATCGCTAAAGCACTTGCTGATCCCATCGAGCGCGCCGGGGCCGCACACCACGAACGATGCTTCGTCATGATCGATCAGCGACGAGTAGTTTAGATCGATGGTATATTGGAAAGCCAAAAAGGGTCCAAGGCCTGAGTAAGCTAGAAGCAGATCATACACCTGCTTGAGCCCGCGCGCCTGCTGCATCCGAGCAGGCAGCTCGTCTGCAACCATTTTGTATAGTAGCCGAAGGTGGTTGGCATGTTTACGCCCGCCGCCGTAGCTTGGAATATCCGGCATGATATATGCAGCAGAGTAGACGGGTGTCTTGCCAGCGAAGATGCCGTCGAGTATCGTAACCGCCCCGTCCCAGTTAAAGCCGTTGAACTCGATAGGGCCTAAGCCGAGCTCGAGAAGCTCCCACGTAGTCACATTGTTGAATAGCTTGAAAAGCATTGTCCGGAAGAACACGTCAACAGGAGCTTGGCTGCGATGATCGGCATATTGCACTTCGCGGATCAAGTATTGGCTCACGCGATCGGCTGCGCGATACGGGTTCGTAAACCTGTACTCGCGCAGTATCGGATCATCTGTCCATGGGCCTACGGTGCTCGCAAGCCGACGCAAGTACGTAGCTTGTCGCTCGGCGGCAAAGCGCCAGTAGGTATCGAGACAGACGGTCGGCGTCATCGTGCTATCCTCAATTGGCCAGCTGCAAGAATTCTTGGCGAGGCAGGCCCTCGAATAGCACGCCTCTGAGCGAGCTTGTGACCGTGTGGTGCCCTTGCTGGCATACGCCGCGCGATTCCATGCAGAGATGGCGCGCCTTGACAATGACACCGACGCCTAGGGGCTTCAAGTGTTCCATGATCGCATCAGCGACTTGACCCGTCAGACGTTCCTGCACCTGCAAACGCCGCGCGTAGCAATCGACCAGACGATTGATCTTCGACAGCCCGACGATCTTACCGTCTGGAATATAGCCGACAGTCGCCGTGCCAAAGAACGGGGCCATGTGATGCTCGCAGTGCGTGTAGAACGGGATGTCTTTGACAAGCACCATCTCGTTGACGCCTTCGGCACCGTCCTCGAAGACTTTGAGGATTTCTTCTGGCTTCTCGTCATAGCCTTTGCACCAGAACTTCCACGCGGCCGCGACCCGAGCTGGCGTCTCCTCGAGACCGCCACGCGTTGGATCGTCACCGATATACTGGATCAAGCGCGTAATGTGGTCGGCGATCCCTGTCTTCGCGTCACCTTCCCACGGCCAGACAACCCAGTCGTTTGCGTCGCCCCATGACCGCTTATCGATCAGCGCGAACACGGGCTTCCCGTAGTGCGCAAACTTCGCTGCCGTCGCTCCCGTGTCGATCAGATCGTCCATGATGAAGTTAGCTTGCGCTGGATCATCAACGAGCATGAGCGAGAGCGGCGTGCCGAACAGCGCGAGCGTTGCAGGTACGCCCCCTCGCGGAATAGCATACACCGACAACGTCTGATATGCGGTTGGTCCGAAATACTCGCGGATAGCATCAGCGCAGTTGAGCGCAAGCGTATTGAGCTGGCTATATGAGACGTTGTGGATCATACCGAAAACTTGCCCCCTTCGTAGATTGCAGCATTGCCGCCGTGCTCGCGCACCATGACCGATTTAATGTGGAGCCCGCGCGCGTCGATCGAGTGCAGATAGTTCGCATGAAGCCACTCGTCTACGACGCCATAGGCGTGCTGCGCGAAGGCTTCGCATCCGACAGTCGGCAGCACCAGAATGTCGCGGAAGCCCCACTTTGCATAGAGCGCCTGGAAGTCGGGCAAAGCGGGATCGTTGGCTGCGAGCACGGTGCGGTGATCGAACTCGTCTGCAAGCCGTTCCTTGATCGGCTTGAGCCCGCCGAAGTCGAGGACCCAGTTGTTATTGTCGAGGATCATTGCACCGAAGCGCAGCCCGAACGCGAGCGGGTAGCCATGCGGATCCTTGCAGTGGCTTTCCGCCCCGGGTTGACGGAAGCAGGTGCTCCAGCCAAGCGTGTGGTCGTATAACTTGTCTATGTAGAACATTCGCGTCCCTTCGATTACGCCGAGCACAATAGCCGCGACGTGTTTCCAGGCGGGTTACTCGAGGCCGAGTACCTTGTGGATTTGGATCTGCAGCGTGTGCCCGTGCGCCATGGCGCTGTCGATCGTGGCACGGGTGTTTGCCTGGTTGAGCATCGGGTCGAGCTCATCCATGGGCTGCACGTAAACAGGGGCGCCCGGGCGGGGCCTCGCGACGACCGGCGACGCGGGGTGGCCGAGTGCGATTGTGGGCAAGCCATCGTCGGCGATCTCGCCGTCCCGCAAAACATACTTGAAGGCCATTGCCCGCTTCATGATCTCGTCACTGATGCGGCTCGTCTTCGGCGAGCATACGATCGAGAATTTCTGGAAGTGGTCGAGCGCTTCGATCCCCGGCGGTGCGAGCACGCCATTGGTTTCGACCTGCACCCGCCAGCCCGCGGTGATGAGCGCGTAGATCGCTGGGAACACGTTTTGCCGGAACGGCTCGCCGCCCGTCAGCACGATCAGCGCGCCAATCGGCCACTCGAGCACGCTAACACCGTTGACGAGCTCGGCGGGCGTCATGTTGTGACGCGTTTCGGTATATTCGGTATCGCAGCCCGGGCAACGAAGGTTGCAGCCGTATAGCCGAATAAACAGGGCACGCTCGCCGCAGAACGGCCCCTCGCCTTGGATCGTTTTGAAGATCGAGTGTACGTCGATTGATCCGTCCAAGCGATAGTCGGCGGCGATGGGTTTCTGCTCGTTCATATGCCCTCCATAAAGGGCGATCATAGGGGGCAACCTTAGTTTTTTGCAAACGAAAAATAAGGGCATAAAAAAAGAGCCACCGGATTGCTCCGGTGGCCCTTCCTCGCCAGCTCAGGGGGGATTGAGCCGACGCCAGCGCTGGGGGGATGCGCTGGTTACGCGGAGGGTGCCTCGGGCGCGACCGGTGCCACAGGGGCCTCGGGAACGACCGGGGCTGCGCCCTCGATCACAAGGGCAACGGATATCTCGAGCACAGCCGGCACGGCCGGCGTTTCGCCTTCCGACTTCACCGCACAACCCGGAGCCAACGTGCCGGTCAAGCCATGGAACTTACGCCAATGGCTGTAAAGGCTCGCGAACAT
>Ga0163163_10000858_pt1 | contig 25873 bp, 23 predicted proteins | sample S65metaG_FD_119766 | JGI IMG/M metagenome (GOLD analysis project Ga0163163, IMG submission 119766) | Switchgrass rhizosphere microbial communities from Kellogg Biological Station, Michigan, USA - S6-5 metaG | ecosystem: Host-associated > Plants > Roots > Rhizosphere > Soil | place: USA...
ACCTGTTTATTTGTCCTTTTGAATTCTTTTGTTCCCAGGTGGTACGTATCGGCGTCACTAAGTATTTGCTGCGGAATTGTAGTAGGCGTGGCAGCCCGCTTGGTAGCAAGTATGCATCCGTCTATAACTTGTATTAGCTCCGCGTCCGGACAATTGATGTCCATGAATGATTTCATGAGCTCAGCGCTCTTTTCTTCATGATTTTCAGGCCCCGTAAAAATGCGGCCCGTGTCATGAAACCATGCAGCAATATAAACGGCGAGCATCTCTTTTTCACTGAGTTTGTAGTGGGCGGCAATTTCTTTAGCTCGTTTAACTGTTTCCTGCGTGTGTTCTAATGTGTGATAAAAGAGTCTGGGCTTTTTATTTGTTTCAAATAAATTGGTTACATGTTCTTCGACAAGTTTATAAATGTTGTTGGCCATATTTTAACTTTAAAATGTCAGGTTTAGTTTTGTTCCCAACGAAAAATTGAAAAGTCTTTCTTCTTCCGAAAATGCGATCGTAGCAGAAATGATCACCAATTTAAATGGTATAAAGTAAAAACCTCCTCCAAATGCATCATGCCACTTAGTAGATGATTCGTTCTTTATCCAAACCCTGCCCACATCATTGAAAACCACCAAACCCAATATTCCCGGAAATAAATACGATTTGACATTGGCTAATTTTATTCGAGCCTCAAAACTGTTATAAGCTACCGATGAACCGGAAAATCTTGTTTTACGAAAACCGCGTAAAAAATTATTGGCTCCCAGGTTCAATGCCTGGAAGTATTCAAAATTTTTGCTGAAAATGTGCCCGCCGCCAAAACGTGCAACCATAATAAGATTAGCCGCTTGGCTGACGCTTGCATAGACACTCATATCTGAAGTGACGCTTGTGAAATTGTTGGCGGTTTTGGTAAGTGCAGCCAGTGACTGGAATTCTGTATTCCACATCACACCCCGCGTGGGGAACAGTTCATTGTTTAAATTATTAAAGTTAGCGGCAAACTTTCCGCCGAGGTAGTTTTTTTTCGTATATACACTCGACGAATCCAGCCCGATATCCGAAGGCTCTTCTAGAATTTTGCCGACATTGTCTGACTTGTTATTCCAGTAATTATAGGCTACCGGTCCAAGTATTATATGTAGGCGTTCGAAAAACCGCCGGCGGAAAAGAATTTCTGATTCTGCATAGTTGTAGCGCGTGCGATAAAAGTCAATCTGGTGTTGTTCATCTATTTTTGTCTTATTGCCAAAGCCGAAAAAATTATCCAGGGTTGGATTTACGTAATTGATATTAATCAACAGGTCATAGTTCCTGAAGAAATGATTGAACTCGCCCCTGTATTTTATCTGGTAGGCATGTTGGGCCAATGCAAACAAAGTAGCTAACCTTTGGTCTGTTGCATAGGGTAAGTTCCTAAAGCCGTATGTCCGCCTGAAGAATCCAACACCGGCAAGCACACCATCTTCTGCATTATACCCAAGACCCACCTTGGGAAAACGTGTCACCGGGTAATTAAAGCCTAGAATGTTATAGTAATTGACGGGAGGTTCACTGGAAAAAAGATTTCTTGTTCGTCTTTTGTGCTCGATAAAATTTTTTTCGGTCTTGAGATCATAGAGATAATTGATGACTCGCCCTTTAATGTCGAACGTATCATTTCCCTTGCCGCCGATCACAAGTAACCTGATCCTTGATCGTGCTGTTGAGTCTATTTCAAACTTGTCATCGCCATTTAAACCATATAACCGTAGATCTTTTGTGACATGTGGGTCAAAGGTCCTGTCGTACATAACAAAACTTGTATCACTTTTATTTTTTCTTGCATACACTATCACCCTCAATTGTTTGCCAATTCCCGTTACTTTAAAATATTCTTTTTCGTTACTGCCGACAATATTTACTTTTCTTGAAAGAAAGCGGTAGTATCTCATCCCGCGTGTCTCAAGAATATTCCTTCGGCTAATCAGCCTTTTTACCATTGCAGCACTATCTATTTTAAAAATTTGGGGAGGTAATTTTTGCACCGAGGATATAATGAGCGAATCAGTAACGGTTTTTTGAAAATCCGCAATTCCTTTTTCCCATTCATCGGCATCAAGGTCGGTCAAAAATAATCGGTCAAAATCCCTCGCGGCCCATGCCAGCCAATTTACCCTTGGCATTGAGTATTGAAAACCTTTCAGCATTGGTAAAGCCCTTTCCGCTGCGAGCGCAATGATCACTCCATTGGACCGGAAGAAAGCCTGGTCCCTGTCTTTTGGAATCGGATAATAGAGTTTTCCCTTGCCCGTATCTGTAGTGACCCATCGCCACTGGTCAAAATGGCGGTCAAAGTCTCCCAGAAGAATATCAAGCAACCTGGCCCGCAACACATATTCCTGGTCAACGCGATGAGTATTGTCCTCGATCAGCTTGTCAAAAACTTTGATCGTGCTTTTGGTCTCCTTTCCATCGGGGGAGGGATCTTTTTCTTCAAGAGTACAAACAGTATTGGCAAATAGTGGCCTGTAGAAACCAAAGGCCGGATCATCAGGAACAAAAAACAATTCCGGGTTTGCTGTTACGATTCCAAGCCCTGTAGCAAGAGGAGGAACTACAAGAGGCGCATAAGGGTGGGAAGCCGAAATGAAATCCTGGACAATATCTGATTCAAGTGTATTTCTAAAATTTTCGGGAATGGCATTCGCAGGGTTCTTGTCTATTGTCCGCAGCTTCCATTCTTTCCCATTGGCATCAACGAGCGTTAATGATTTTGTCTGCTTTCCTCCTCCCAGGCTTACGATCTTTAAACCACCTTTTTCTTTTTGAATGTTGAGCACCTTCATGTTGATAGGGGTTGACCATTCCTTTCTGTAATTTGTTCCAACCATGACCCTTCTTGCCCAACCGGCGCTATCATATTTCTCACTTCCAGAAATTGTGATCGTGTCTTTGTACTTGGCAGCTGCCTCATTTTCTATTTTCCTTGTCGAAGAATCGGCAATGGGTGTTGGTATTTTAGAAAAATTCTGGATCACTTCTGAATAAGCCATCTTGATTGAGTCTTCAACAGTATAAAAGCTTACCCGTACATTTTTGTTTGTAGAGATGTCCAGGACAGCAAAGCCATTGGTGGTCGTCGCGAAAGGAGTTCTTTTATTGGTTGAAACTCTGTTGTGTTTTGAACCACCCCCACTAACGACATAATTAAAGCTACTGTCTTTGATCAGCTGTAAACTATGTTCATGACCGCCCGTAAAAATAATATTCGGATATTTTTTTGCCACCTTTTCTACGGAGTTGATCATTTCTGTATAACCAGGGTGCTTTAAATCCTGGGGCGTTCCAAATACACTTCTGGCAATAGGATAAACAGACCCAATGATCGGTAGAGGAATGTAGAGATTTGGCGAGATGTCAGTGAAAGGAAAAATGTGCTGTTTTAATTTAAAATAACCTCCGTGAACGCCACTGCTTTTGAATGTATGGTGCCCTGCCAGGATAATCAATTTTTTTGAATTTCGACTAAAGATGTCATCGAGTTGCATAAGCAGTTCATCTTTGGTCTTATAATCGCAATCAGATTCAATTTCCGGCTTATCGTACGGATGTATCCACCATTGGGTATCGAACATGACAAGTATAACATCCGGAGTTAAGGAAACTTCAACAGGGCCAGGGCAACCGTTCTCGGGATAAAACTTGACATTTTTCTTTCCTAATTGGTCAACGTATTGTTGTTCGCGGATTACGGTCTCCCAACCACCAGGTTTACCATTCTCCCAGTCATGATTGCCAGGTATCATGTAAATTTTTGCCGGGGTGTTGTCGGCAATTGACAATTCTGTATCCAGCACACTTCTGGATGCCATGTAATAACTGTATTGTTCATCGGGTAAGCCTGCCCTGTATAAGTTATCTCCGAGGTAAAGAATTGTTGTTTTCTCATCCAAAGGGATCAATTGCTTTACAGCATCCACAACAGGATGATGACCATTGGTCAACTGGCCGGCATCTCCAATTAAAACCACTCGCGCATCAATTGTATCTTTTTGTCCTTTCGCTGCGATGGATGCAAGAAAAGCGATTATTAAAATCAAGGAAAGTCTCATTGCCGGTTATTAGGTTTATTGTACTTAAAAATTAATAATTCTCCTACTCCTTTATCGGCAGCTTCATTGGAAATTATAAGATCGCCATTTGGTGCGAAAGTTAATCCTTCCGGCTGTTTAAACAGGGCGGGATTGATCTTATAGGCATTTTTTACACTGTGATCTTTGTTTAGAATAACAAGAGCGCGATTGACTGATGCGATGACATAAAGCTCGCCCGTTATAGGATGAATAGCAGCAGCGGAAGGCTTAAATCTGAATTTTTCATCTTCACCAAGTTGCTCTTTTATTGTTTCGGTTTCGACCTTGAAGGCCGGAACAAAAGAATCATTTGCCATGTCAAAGGCCCAACTGCTAACTTCTTTCCTGGTATCCAGCTCGCAATTCTTACAAATTACTATTAACTGATGTTTTGCGCTGTCATAATATAAAGTTTCAAATTCGTTTTTCCCCGCACTTATCGGCAATGACTGCAGGGAAACAGAATCAGGAGTGGCAAATTTGAATTTTTCAAGAACGCCTTTGCTTTTTAAAACGTAGAATGTGCTGTCAACAAGGGAAAGGTCTTCATAGTCGGCTCCGTTTGAAAATTTCCACCTCTCAATTTGCAGTGGGTTTTTTAAATGAATTTTAAACAACCATCCCTTTTCATCCTGAATCGCAAATATGCCGGAGTCCTTTGGATAAAAAAACAGGCCCGAGATCTCGTCTAAAGCAGTTGGTAACTTGTAAATGTAAGGTTTGCTGAAGTTGTAGCCGGGTGGGCTCGGATACGATTTGGAGTTGCGCGAATTACAAGATTCGCCCAAAATGATGACGCTCGAAAAAACAACGAAAGCCCACCGATAAAAAGCAAATTTTTTCAAGCAATGAGGAGATAGTCCAGTATTCATATTTCCAAATCTGCTATTCGTAATGCCATAAGTTACACAAAAGTTCTGCCAAAGCAATAATTAGTTGCTTTTCAGAAATCTTGCGAACCCTAATGATTATTTCGACTAGGTTGGTCATGGAAACCCAAAGAAAAGAAGCCGGGTGAGCAATATTTTCCCTGCGCCCGGCTTTTTCTATTTATCGCCAATTAGTTGACCCGAGGTCACTGAAGATAACTGTATGTCATGTTCAGCATTGTAGTTTATTTCGACACGAAGGGCCTTTAATCCAATGACGCCCTGAAGTTCTTCAAGCTCAAGCTTTTCAATTCCAGGTTTTAATAGCTGCCTTGTTTGTAAAAATTCTATATACTCTTCATATTCTGCGGCTTCTTTTGGCAATGAGTAAACGATCGAAATTTTTCCAGGCTGCGTCAGTCTTTCCTTTGTACTCTTAATACGAACCTTATCGATCCTTTTCTTAATAATTTCGTAGCGGCTATTGTACGCACCATCAACATCAAATTTTCTTTCAGACGTCCTGAAGCTGATGCTTATGGGGATGCTATGAGCAAGGATCAGTTGAGTAGTGTTAAGTATATGTGGTAAAGTGTTTTTAAGTTCATGGGCCAGGGCCGCAGCTCTTGTAAGCACTTCGAGTTGCCAAATCTTCATGTTCCGCAGGTACAGTTCATCAAATTTTTGTGTAGGAACAATTGATTGACCAATGTAGACATTAAAATCAACACCATCTGTTACGTAGCGCTCAAAATAATGTGGAAACACTTTTTGAGCCTCCGCCTGCTCCCGGTCAATGAGACCAGCTAATGCATCGTTCAACATATTAATGCTTTCTTCAAAATGTTGGCGATGACGATAAACCAGATTTTTCTGGGGATCAAGCATAGAGAAATACAGATCGATGTCTTTTTTCAATGAAGGCTGTGTAATACCAAGGTGATGGAAAATTTCTGTCACCTGGGTCTGAAGAAAATCGTATACCTGTAATTCATCTTCTGAAAGGAGGATGTCAGTGATAGAATTGATATATTTATCCGTTTTAAAGGCGATGTTTTCCAGCAAGGGAAATTTAATTTCCGTTAACGCTTTCTTCACCACTTCCTGTACCATTTGTAATTGCTCTATCAGGTCAAGCTGAATGACCTGCATTCTTTCTACCGATGAATTTCTAATATCAATACAACCATATAAAGGATAGACATCGCTAAAATTAACGCGTTCTATTTTTTCTGCCTTGCCCAGGTCCCTCGCCATTATATACGAAAAGGCGGCCTCCGTAAATTTCCATTCCACCACCGGTTGAATAGCTGTGAAATTCTCTTTGATTACTTTGTCGATCTGTATATCGAGGTTCTCCAATGTTTTTCCGACAGCCAATGTAAATAGGGAGATGACTTTTTCAATCTTGAATATATGGTGGTTCGTTAATTTGCCAGGCGAGTCTGACATTATTTCCAATAAACCGATCAGCTGGCCATTTTCTCTTAACGGGCAAAGAATAAGACTTCTTACCCCAAGTTCATGATATAGTTTTAATGCCTCCGATTCAATTATATTTTTTTTGTCGAGTTCTTCATACACCACAGGTTGATTGTAGTCTTTGAGAAGGTCCTTGAAACACTGACTTGTCTTATTTATCTCCTTTACGGCATCAGCATGTTTAAAGATTATACTGTTGCAGGTATCCATAGCCGAGTAGATATAATGATTGTTCATTTGAAAGAACGGAGTGATACCTACTTTTATGTCCGACATCGCCAAAAGACTTTGCATCGACGACTGCAATTTCTCATACACTGAAGCATCAGTAAAGCTATGAAGACCTAAAAGCGCATTTTTCATTTGTGAAACGATCTCTTGCTCCGTTACATCATTGATCTTAATGATCACCAATCCTTCAAAAATGAATTTATCAAGGGGAAGTTTTTGTCTCAGTTCTTCCAGCGCCATCAGGCGATTGGTTTTTTTGCAAATGGCATTTTCAGGAACCGGGGGCAAATCTCCAACCAGGCTCACATCCACAAATTGTGTATCGAGATTTAACTCAAGGTACCGGGTTACGCTTGTCGACGGATCGGTGTAAGGATAAACTACAAGCGATGACTCCTCAGATTGATAACCAAAGAATTTCTTGAAAATAAGTCGATAAGCAAATTGTAATTTCTGGCTATTCATATTGTGGCCTATCTTACTGTCGGGGATCGCAATCTCATTTGAATCCGCCCTTAGGAACATATGTTGAAAGAGCCGGGAGGAATAAATCGCATTGAACTTAAAGGGAATCGAAACAGCATAAAGACTTTCCTTTTCTGATATTGATGGCGGAAACAAAGTAGCCAGCAACATTTCGATGATGTCCCCATAGGGTTTTGCCAGTGATAGATCTGAAAAGGGTTGAAGAAGTTCAGGAATGGCTTCGATCTTTTCGATCAGCTCACCATATAATTTTTGCGCTCCGGGCTTGCCTTCGTTTATATTTTTCTTTAAAGTATTTAGTAATGGTTGAAATGAAAGCCGACTATTAAAAAGGGATTCATCAAACTCTGCATTTTTCTTTGTCATATTGTTCTTTTTTATGGTCCGGCGGTGAATTCAAATTTACAAAGCGGCTCTTACTATGTATGCGTGATGACGAATAAGATCCGTAAATATTGTAATTACTTCGGCGAACAAACAAAATCGCAGGATGAATGGATGTCGGCCAGGATCAACTTTGCGCCGAATAATTCTTTTTGAAATATTTACACGCAGGTTTTACACCACAAACCTCGCAACGCGGGGTTCTTGCTACACAAATATACCGTCCATGTAAGATGAGCCAATGATGGGCTTTGTGTATGTATTTTGTAGGAATGTTCTTTATCAGTTCTTTTTCTACTGCAAAGGGTGTCGTCGCCGATGCCGGAACAAGCCCAATTCGCTTGCTCACCCTGAAAACATGTGTATCCACTGCCATGTTTGGCTGTTGATCAATCACAGATGTAATTACATTGGCCGTTTTTCTTCCTACCCCGGGCAATTGAATCAATTCTTCAATGGTCATTGGAATTTTTCCATTAAATTTTTCAACTATGGCTTTCGCCATGCCAATTAGATGTTTTGTTTTGTTATTGGGGTAAGAAATGCTTTTGATATAAGGAAATAATTCTTCAAAACTTGCTTTGCTGAGAGCTCCGACATTCGGGTATTTTTCAAAAATAGCAGGAGTCGTCATATTAACCCGTTTATCTGTGCACTGAGCTGAAAGGATAACAGCTACCAATAATTCGTAAGGATCATCATAAATCAATTCTGTTTCTGCGTCGGGGTTGTGTTTCTCGAAATAATCAATGATAAATTGGTAACGCTGCCTGAGGGTCATAATACAAAGTAAAGGAACCGGATCCAACAAAGCCCCAAGGCTGTTTATTAAAAATGAAAAGCATCCACCTGGGGTGGATGCCAAATAATTTGCCGCGTAGCGATTGAAAAAGGTCCAAAAAATCAGGAAAGTCGGTGATAAGATTTACTTCACCACCTCGCCTTTCTTTCTTGCATAATTCAAAACATTCAAAATGGCACGGGTGCTTGGGGATTTTTTGATCCCGTCCAGCCTTTCTAAGGATGTTTTTAAAACAGCAAGTTTTTCACGCAGGGTCCAGTCCTGCTTTAAAGCATTTTCAATTGCGGTTGTCTGCTCTTCCGAGGCTTCTTTGTATAAATACAATAGAAGATCCTCCGGGGTAAGATTTGCCATTTGCAAGTGTTAATGTCCAATAATTGTGTGTCCTGATAGGGATATGTGAAACGTCCTACTGTATAAACGGTTCTAAAACTCCCTTATTGTATAAAATTAAAAATCAATTGCCCTGTTTCTCAGGGATTAAGAAAAGGTCCTCATTATCACGCTTCATATAGTACTTTTCCCGTGCATATTTTTCGAGGGTGGCGGCAGTTTTGAGGTTTTCCAGTTCGGTTTTTTCGTTATTTATCTGGTCGGTATAATACTTTTTGCTCTCTTCAAGTTCCCTTAATTCCTGGCGATGGCGCTTCATCGTAAAAAGGTCCCTTTCATCGAAAAAGAGCATCCACACAGCAAAAGCAGCGAAAGCGATAAAAAATTTATTGCGGAGCCAGGCCGGCAATTGGGTTAGCAGTTTCATCGAATGGATTTGCTATAAAGTTAATCATTTTTGTCGTCGGCGATGATGCCTGTTAATTTTTCTTTTGTTTGGGGCCATTCATCATCAATAATGCTGTATACAACAGTATGCCTGACTGAACCATCATTGCGATATCCGTGTTTGCGGAGGATGCCTTCTTTTACAGCTCCTATCTTTTCGACAGCTTTTTGCGATCGCACATTTTGGTGGGCTACTCTCAGTTCTACCCGGTTGAACTTCATGTTCTCAAATGCGTATTGGAGCAGGAGTAGTTTGCATTCTTTATTATATACCTTTCCCCATACCGCCGGAATGTACCAAGTGTAGCCAATAAGTACTGTTTTTTCTTTGGGACTGATCTCGTAAAGACGGGTCATCCCGATAATAGAATCGTCGCCTGTTTTCTTTATCACGAAGGCTTGTTGTCCGCCCAGGCCGTTCTTATCAAGTGCAGCGTCGAAATAACCGTCGAATGCTGCATCATAACTATCATCTCCGGGCAGCATTTTGTTAAACTCCCAAATGACATCATTTTTTGCCAGGGGCCGAATAGCTTCGCGATGAGCGGATGACAGAAACTCCAGATAGACGCTGCTGCCACGTAGTTTCGCTATATCAATCTCCATTTTCTATTTACCAAATTTGATCTTTCCTTTTGGATAGACAGCGGAAAATCCTAATAATTCTTCGATCCGAAGTAGCTGGTTATATTTTGCCATGCGGTCGGTACGGCTGGCGCTTCCTGTTTTTATCTGTCCGCAATTCAGAGCTACTGCAAGGTCGGCAATGGTTGTGTCTTCAGTTTCGCCACTGCGATGACTCATGATAGTGTTGTAGCTGTTATGCTGAGCGAGCGTAACGGCATTTATTGTTTCGGTTATTGTTCCAATCTGGTTTACTTTCACAAGCAATCCATTGGCAATGCCCTTATCAATCCCTTGCTGGAGTCGGGTCACATTGGTTACAAAAAGGTCATCGCCCACCAACTGACACTTACTGCCAATAGATTTAGTGAGATTGGCCCAGCCTGTCCAATCATCCTCTGCCATACCATCTTCAATTGAAACGATAGGATATTCCTTTACCCATTTTTCCCAGAATTTAACCAATTGGTCGCTGCTCACTTCTTTCCCAGAACTCTTATGAAAGACATATTTTTTTTTCTTGGCGTCCCAAAGCTCACTATTGGCGGCATCCATGGCAATCACTATCTGCGAGCCGGCTTTATAGCCCGCTGCACCAATAGCTGTCAATACGGTTTCAATCGCTTCCTCATTACTTTGAATGTTTGGTGCAAATCCCCCCTCATCCCCCACGTTGGTACTATACCCCTTTTTCTTCAAAACAGATTTCAGCGCGTGAAACACATCGACTCCCCATTGCAATCCTTCACTAAAACTCTCGGCACCCACAGGCATCACCATAAATTCCTGGAAGTCGATCTTATTGTCCGCATGTGCACCGCCGTTCAGGATATTCATCATAGGTATCGGTAATGTTTTAGCATTCGTGCCGCCCACATAACGAAACAAAGGAAGACCTGCTTCTTCGGCCGCAGCTTTGGCCACAGCCATGCTTACAGCAAGAATGGCATTAGCCCCCAGGTTGGCCTTATTGTCAGTACCGTCCAGTCGTATCATCATTTCGTCGATTCCTGTCTGATCAGCTACATCGTATCCCAATAATTTTGGCGTAATGATTTCATTCACATTCTTAACCGCCTTCAAAACTCCTTTACCACCAAATTTTTTCTTGTCACCGTCGCGAAGTTCAACGGCTTCGTGAGCACCCGTACTGGCACCGCTTGGAACTGCTGCACGTCCCAATGCACCTTCGTCGGTTAGTACATCTACTTCTACAGTAGGGTTGCCGCGGCTGTCTAATATTTGTCTTGCAAAAATCTCGGAAATGTAACTCATGATTTGGTTTATAGTTTATTGTTTGTTGTTTGGTGGCAAGCTTTGTATCTCTGTTCAACGATTGTTGCGTCGCACTCGTGTACTGCAGCAATACTATTCAGCCTTTTGAGTAAGTGATCTGAACACTTCTTCAAGACTTTGGTTTTCGCTTTGCAAAGAAACGATGTTGAGATTATTTTGCAAGGAGATTTCGAGAATTTGTTTTCTTACAGACTCCGGATTTGAAGTTTGTATCCGATAGCTGTCGGATTTGAAATTTGTGGTTTGTAGTTGTTCAACAGTATCGACATCATCTATCCTGTCCAGTAAAGCTTTATCAACGGATTCTTTAAAATTTACAACGACGATATGTAAATCCTTGTTGCCCTTTTGTAGGTTGCTTAATTTATCGTTGGCAACAATCTCTCCTTTATTAATAATGATGACCCTGTCACAAATTGCTTCAACTTCCTGTAAAATGTGAGACGAGAACAAGACCGTTTTGTTTTTTCCCTGCTGCCTGATCACCTCTCGTATCTCAACGATCTGGTTTGGATCGAGGCCGCTTGTTGGCTCATCAAGGATCAATACTTCAGGATCATGAATCAGTGCAGCTGCCAATCCGACCCTTTGCTTGTAACCTTTGGACAATTGCCCTATTTTTTTCTTTGATTCAGACATTAATCCGACCATATCGATCACTTTATTAACTGCTGACTGCCGACCGTCCACTGAGTGCACCTCGGCAATAAAACCCAAATATTCTCTCACATACATGTCGTAATACAACGCATTGGCTTCCGGTAAATAGCCAATTTTCTTTTTTGTTGTCAGTGGTTCTTTTGTGACACTGATGCTCGAAACGAAAGCCTCCCCACTGTCTTGTTGCAGGTAGCCTGTAATTATTTTCATCGTGGTGGATTTGCCCGCTCCGTTAGGCCCGAGAAAACCAACGATCTCACCTTTATCAACCTTGAATGAGATATTATTTACGGCTTTTTGTTCACCATAAACCTTTAAAAGATTGTTCACTTCAATGGACATAAAACAAAAGTAACGTCTCCATGTGAAAATAGCGCAATAACTCCCGGATAATTGAGTCATTGCGCCATTCAACAAATTTTAAAATTCAGTTTATTTTACCGCCACTGCGATTTTTGAATCGGCCGTTCCGTAGTATAGGAACCACTTGCTCTTATAATTCACCAATCCTTCTAAAAAACAAACATGATTTACCTGGCCGGATATTTCATATGATTTATCGGGTTTTATGAACCACGTATCCATTCTTTGCATCACTTTAGACGGATTATTTTTATCGAGTAAAATTTCCGAAGCAGCATAAGTTCCTTCAGCCAAACTGGTATCTCCCTTTGCAGGCACGTTACGGCTATTGTATATCAAAACGATTCCCTTATCAGTCAACATTGCTGGCGGTCCTGATTCTACGAGGTCACTATCAAATTTTCCCTTGCGTGGCCCAAACACACTCAACAACTTGCCATCAATGGTTTCAACAGGTGTCCAATGAATAAGGTCATCAGACGAAGCAAGAAAAATATTTGTATCGCCCCAGTACATCCAATACTTACCATTGATCCTTGTCGCGACAGCCTTTCCATTCTCATAATTACAAACGATAGAACCGGATTTACTCCACTCATTTACATATTTGTTTTTGGGGGCCGTGGCAAACACAAGTCCTTGCTTTTTCCAATGAAATAGATCAGACGATGTTGCTATCAGCAGCCTGGCTTTGTCTCCATCAAAAGCTGTATAGGTGAGATAGTAAACGCCATTCCTTTCTACTATTCGTGGATCTTCACAACCACCTTCCCACTCGTATTTTTTTAAAGAGTCGTTATCCGGATATAAAACCGGCGAGGAATACCTTGTAAAATGCAAACCGTCAGTGCTCCATGCTAGCCCGATTCGAGAAGTGCCGGCAAATTTTCCAATTTTATCTTCGGCCCTGAATAAAAGAAAAACGGTGTCATTTCTTACTACAGCAGCCGGATTAAAAACATCCTTTTCTTCCCATTTTAATTTTTCCTTTTTTATAGGACAGAAAAATTCTGTCGTCGAGTCAGGAACAAGAATGGGATTTACGTCGTCTGCTTTTGCAAATTGCAATAGTGCCCAGCTCTCAGCAGGGTCCTCATTTTTCTTATCCCGCGACGAATTTCTACATGAAAAAAAAGAACAGGTAATTAGAATTATAATGCCAGAACGCATAGGTTTATAGCTTTTCATATTTATAAAGAGGATCAATCGGCGAACCGACCTTCATTTCAAATACCGGCTTAATGATGCCATCTTTCAATCCGTATACCCAACCGTGAAGATCGGGTCTCATTTCTTTTTCCCAGCATCGTTGAATGATAGTTGTTTTGGCCAGGTTGTATACCTGTTCCTGGACGTTTAACTCTACCAGCCTGTCAAGACGGTTTTCTTCATCTTTCATATTCTCCAATTCTTGCCTGTGATGCCGCATCACGTCCTTGATATTCCGCAACCACATATTCAAGACCGGCCTGTAATCGGATTTGGTTGCTGCAGCTTTTATCCCCCCGCATCCATAGTGCCCGCAGACAATCACATGCTTCACCTTTAAATGCGTGACTGCGTAATCCAGGACTGCAAGCAAATTTACATCTGTATTTACGACCAGGTTGGCAACATTGCGATGTACAAAGATCTCACCTGGTTGTGTTCCGGTGATTTCATTGGCGGGTACACGACTGTCGCTGCACCCGATCCATAGAAATTCCGGCGCTTGCAAATGAGACAATCTTTCAAAATATTCGGGGTCTTCTGATTTTTTTTCTGCCGCCCATGCTTTGTTTTCTAACAAAAGCTTTTCGTATGAATGCATAGTTCCGTCTTTAAATGATAAAATTAAGATTCTTCGCCTTTTAGTATCTGATAAGTATAGATTTTCGCATCATTGTTCATCAATAGCTTGTTTTTAAAACCCTGGCTTTTGTACCGGCTTTTCTTCAATTCCACGCGTATGTTTTTCAATGGTGCATGCATCATAAAATCTTCGATCACTTCTATAATATCCCTGTCAATAAAATCTGCACGAGTGGCATCGATCAACACGGATGACTCTCCCGGAACCTCTTCTAATTTATTTTTTAAGGCGGGCTTATTCAGAAAAGATACATCCTTTCGCAGCCTGAATAAATATTTGTTATGATCATGAACAATGAAAACAGATGTTTTAAAATTGCTTCGAACGACAAAAAATAAACCGACGCCTATTCCAATTAAAATTCCAATCAGCAGATCAGTTAGCAATATCGCGATAATGGTTATTACAAAAGGGAGAAACTGATCCCATCCTTTTTTATAATGCGCCTTGAAGAGAGAAGGTTTTACCAATTTGTAACCCGTATAAATTAAAATGGCCGCCAAAGAGGCCTTTGGGATCAGGTTTAGGATCCCGGGAATAAACGCAACACAAACCAGCAATAGGATACCATGGTACACAGTTGACATTTTGGTTTTTGCACCGGCATTTACGTTGGCCGAGGAACGCACAATAACGGAAGTAATGGGTAGACCGCCCATTAACCCTGAGATCATATTGCCAATGCCTTGTGCTTTTAGTTCCCGTTCTTTATTAGTAACCCTTTGGTATGGATCAAGATCATCAACGGCTTCAATACTCAATAGTGTTTCAAGGCTTGCCACCAACGCAAGAGTAATGCCGGTGATCCAAACATCTTTGTTTAAAAAGCTATTGAAATCAGGAAGAGTGAAAAATGAGAGGAATCCGGAGGCTGATTCAGCAACGGGAATCGAAACCATGTGTTTCGGATCGATAGCATATTCAGCGCCGTTATTTTTAAAAAGCTCATTGATGAAGATGCCAGCTAACACCACTACTAACGGCGAGGGGATCAATTTTATAAATCCTTTTTTCTTGGCTGTAAACTTCTCCCAGAATATTTGAAATAGTAGACCAATAACTCCAATCAGCACTGCCACGGGGGTGATGAACCTGAAGGCATGAATGATCCCGGAAAAAGTATTCTCGTCATTGCGCTGCTTAAAACTTTCATCACCTTCAAAATTTGCATCGTAACCAATAAGGTGAGGAAATTGCTTTAAGATCAGGATCAGTCCAATTGCGGCAAGCATCCCCTTAATAACACAATTGGGGACATAGTCACCGATAACGCCGGCTTTGATAAAACCCAATATAATTTGCAAGGCCCCACAGATAAGAACAGATAAAAGAAAAGCGTCAAAGGCCGGTAATTTTAGAACGGCAACGGATACAATTGCTGTTAATCCTGCGGCGGGACCGCTAACGCTTAATTGCGATCCGCTTAAAGAACCTATGACTATCCCGCCAATAATACCCGCAATGATCCCACTAAATAATGGCGCATTAGACGCCAGGGCGATTCCGAGGCACAATGGCAAGGCGACAAGGAAAACAACGATAGAGGAAGGCAGGTCCGATAGTATATTTTTCAAAAAGATATTTGCACGTTTCATGTATAATTAGTTTGAATAAATAATAAATGCTTATCTGGAGAATGGTTAGTTCCAGGGCAAGCGATCACAAAAAATAATGGTATTGACTAATTACACTTCGGGAGGGGGTGAGAGCAGCTCAGGGTGAAAAGCATAATACAGGTCAGATGTATGGCACTTGTAGATCCTCGTCAGCACTGTAAAATCATGATTCATTGAATTCAAATCGTGAAGGTATTCAGAAAGAGTGCTTACACTGCTTTCATTTTTTTCCTCGGTAGTTGTGGAGAAAGGGTTTTTGTTTTCACAGCTTCCGGTCTGTTTCTGGATTTCCTTTTGCTGAACCTGCTGCGAAGCAAATACAAAAGGAGTGCTCACTGTTAACCATAGCAAGGCCAACATCATGAACAAGCTGGAAATAACAGACTTTAGTAAAAACATCTACTCTCTTTAGGGTCTCAAAAATAAGATGAATTGGCGTTACATAGAATATTCTCCGATAAAATTAAAATGGATTAACTCAGATTTAATTATCCTAATCAGTAATATCCGCTGAGCTACTTGGCAATTGATCATATTCACCTTTGATGGCATAAAAACCGAATATGATAATTCCGACGGCTATCGGGATGAAAACGATGACGAACACAGCCCATTGAATTTTTGTATCAATGACAGGCTTTTTATTTATCTCGTCGACAGCAGTTTTGACGAGATAATAAATGCCAAGAGGGCCTGCAATTATCCAAAGTATTCCTGCAATCCTTTTTAATGTGTTCATTGAACTGAATTTAAAAATTTAATCACTCACGTCCTGATCAATCCTATTTTTCAAATATAGCACACCGATCAAAAAACAGAGACCAGCTACTATTATTGAATAATAGAGGCCAACCAATTTATCGCCGTAGATAGTAGTTAGCAGAAGCGCAATGAATGGTGTCAATCCTCCAAAAATTCCGTTCCCGATATGATAAGGCAAGGACATAGAGGTATAGCGGATCTTTGTAGGAAACAATTCGACTAAAAATGCAGCGATCGGTCCGTATACCATCGTCACATAAAGAATCATAACAAATACGATTGCAACCATCATCCAGTAGTTTTTGCCCGACAGTAGTTTTGAAATTTTTACATCGGGCTTTATGGTCGTCTTTCCGGCTTCAGCATATATCGTGTCAACTTTTGTTTCGATTAATACGGTGCCATCATTAAAAAAATGTTTGGTGCCTGTAGTTCTTAATGAATTCCCCGTATTAACAACGGGCTTGATAGCTGTGTTGATCTGCTTTTCTTCAAGCACCTCTGTTTTGTTTTTTTCGTCGGCAAGGGAAAATAATTTTCCAAAAAGGGGACGGTAGGTAATAATGGCCAGCAACATTCCAAGTAGCATGATCCATTTTCTTCCCACTTTATCGCTCCAGTTTCCAAATACGACAAAAAAAGGAGTTGCAAATAAAATGGCCCATATCAAAATGGTTCTTGATTGTTCAAAGTCTACTTTACACGTGTTTTCAATAAATGATTGGGCATAGAACTGACCCGTGTACCAAACCACTCCCTGTCCCATAGTCGCTCCAAATAATGCAAGCAAGACCATCTTTAGATTAGAGCGGTGTGTAAAACTTTCTTTCAGTGGGTTCGAAGAAGTCTTTCCTTCAGTTTTTAGTTTTGCGTACATCGGCGATTCTTTCATTCTCAATCGTACGTACACCGAAACGATAACGAGAAAAATGGAAACGAGAAAAGGGATGCGCCAGCCCCAGTCATTGAATTTGGCAATGGATTTTATTCTATCGGCATCAAGACTGTGACGCGTAATTAGGATAATACCTAATGATAGAAATAACCCCAGTGTTGCGGTGGTCTGTATCCATGAGGTAAAAAATCCTCTTCGATTCGGTGGTGAATGTTCTGCAACGTAAGTCGCAGCCCCTCCATATTCGCCTCCTAATGCAAGTCCCTGTAGGAGTCGAAGAATTAATACAATAATTGGCGCAGCAAAACCGATTGTTTGATAACCAGGCACCAGCCCGATCGCAAAGGTTGAACTGCCCATAATAATGAGCGTTAAAAGAAAGGTGTACTTACGACCGATGAGGTCGCCTAATCTTCCAAATACCAATGCACCGAAAGGGCGCACTATAAAACCAGCTGCGAATGTGGCTAAAGTGGAAAGTAAGGCTGCTGTCGGGTTTGTTTTCGGAAAAAACTGGCTGGCAATAACAGTGGCAAGACTTCCAAAAATGTAAAAATCATACCACTCAATTAAAGTACCTACTGAAGAGGCAGTAATGATCTTACGGATACTTTGGACTTCGTCAGCTGGTTGATTCATAGATTTAAGATACAAAAAACAGGAACCAAATTTCAAGAGCCAAATAAAATTTCAAATCTTAAATTTGAATTCAATTGATTTCACGTTACTGGCTGAGCCAGCCCAATTTGATTTTTGGTTCTTAGTACTTATAGTTTATGTAACTCTTAAACTCACAACGCATTGTTATGTCATATTCCTTTCAGATTTCTTCATTTGATGAATACAAAAGAGCCTACAAGAAAAGTGTTGATGACCCCGAGGGATTTTGGTCAGAGATAGCTTCCAGTTTCCTGTGGAGAAAAAAATGGGACAAGGTACTGGAATGGAATTTCAAAGAGCCGATGATAAAATGGTTCATCAATGGGAAGATCAATATTACCGAGAATTGTCTCGATAGACATCTCGGGACACTTGGTAATCGTCCCGCTATAATTTGGGAACCGAATGATCCCGAAGAGCATCATCGAATTCTTACCTACCGGGATTTACATTTTAAAGTGATGCAGTTTGCCAATGTGCTGAAAAATAATGGCGTCAAAAAAGGTGACCGTGTTTGTATTTATATGGGAATGGTTCCTGAATTACCCATTGCAATTTTAGCTTGTGCAAGAATCGGTGCGATTCACTCTGTGATATTTGGTGGCTTTAGTGCACAGAGCATTGCAGATCGACTAAAGGACGCCAACGCAGAATATATTGTTACGTGCGATGGAGGGTTTCGCGGTAATAAGGAAATACCCTTAAAAGAAGTGATCGACGATGCCCTGGTACAATGCACGTTTGTAAAAAAAATAATTGTATTAACAAGAACGAGAACGCCGGTTAGTATGATCAAGGGCCGTGACGTTTGGTGGGAGGATGAAATAAAAAAAGTGGAAACAATGGGCAATCCCGATTGCCCTGCAGAGGAAATGGATGCTGAAGACATGCTGTTCATTCTGTATACTTCTGGTTCCACAGGAAAACCCAAAGGAGTTGTCCATACTTGTGGTGGCTATATGATCTGGACCACCTACACCTTCGTGAATGTTTTTCAATATAACCCGGGCGACATTCATTTTTGCACTGCCGATATCGGATGGATAACCGGACACAGCTATATCGTTTATGGACCCCTCGGTGCAGGAGCCACTTCATTAATGTTTGAAGGCGTCCCCACCTGGCCCGATGCAGGAAGGTTTTGGGATATAGTCGATAAATATAAGGTCAATGTTCTTTATACTGCCCCAACTGCGATTCGCTCTTTGATGGGTTTTGGTACGAAACCTTTGGAAGGTAAAAAGCTTGATTCATTAAAAGTTCTGGGAACAGTAGGCGAGCCCATCAACGAGGAGGCCTGGCACTGGTATGATGAAAATGTTGGAAAAAGGAAATGTCCTGTTGTGGATACTTGGTGGCAAACGGAGACTGCCGGAGCACTTGTTTCTAATCTTGCAGGAGTAACACCTTCAAAACCTGCTTATGCAACTTTGCCATTACCGGGAGTGCAATTGGTCATCGTAGATGAAAATGGAAAAATGAGTGAAAACACTGAAGCAGCTGGAAATCTTTGTATCAAATTCCCATGGCCCGGAATTTTAAGAACGACCTATGGTGATCACGAACGTTGCCGATTAAATTATTTTGCCGCGTACGAAAATTTATATTTTACCGGCGATGGATGTCTGAGAGATTCGGAAGGCAATTATCGTATTACGGGCCGTGTCGATGATGTTTTAAATGTCAGTGGGCATCGCCTTGGTACGGCAGAAGTGGAGAACGCTATCAATATGCATGCGGGCGTTGTGGAAAGCGCTGTGGTTGGATACCATCATGATATAAAGGGGCAAGGAATCTATGCTTACGTGATCGCTAATTCTATTCATGGCGATCAGGACATGACAAGGAAGGACATCGCCCTTACGGTCTCACGGATGATCGGCCCCATTGCAAAACCGGATAAGATCCAATTTGTAACCGGGCTGCCTAAAACCCGAAGCGGTAAAATAATGAGAAGAATTCTCAGGAAGATCGCAGAAGGAGAGACGAGTAATTTGGGTGATACGACCACATTATTAGACCCGGCCGTGGTCGAAGAAATCAAAAATGGGAGGGTATAATAGTATAAAATTAAAAAGCAGCTCAAGGGATAAAGCTGCTTTAAAAGGTTTTTCTCAATATGTTCAGAACAAACTGGAGCAAATCAGCAAAATTCATACCTCTTATTAGTTTTCAATAAGAAAATTCTAAAAATATTTTCTTCCAAACTCAAAACATTTATAAAATTGTAGTCAGGCCACTCAACCAACAAAACCAATATGCGAAAAGGACTGCGATCCGTATTCAAATGGATATTATGGGTATTCCTGGCTCAATTTGTATTGGTCAATATTAGTGGTATCATTTACGCGTATAAACTCACTCATTTTTTTGAGCCCATCCCGGGCACTACCGATGAAAATCCTTCAAAGAACGTTTTTATTAAAACATGGAAGCTGTTCAAGGGACCAGCTTATCGTAAAATAACTATTGAACTGCCTCCTGAGTTTCCTTATCAAACCGTTCATCTTTTGACAAAAGGCAACCTCTCACTGGAAGGGTGGTATATTCCCGTTGATTCATCAAAAGGCACGGTTATTCTTTTTCATGGCCTCGGTGGAAATAAATCGACCGTACTTAAACAAGCATATGAATTCAGGTATTTAGGATTTAATGTGATGATGGTTGATCTTCGCGCCCATGGCAAGAGCGATGGAAATGTAACAACAATGGGATTCCGGGAGGGGGAAGATGTAAAGATTGCCTATGAATATATTTTAAAAAAGGGAGAGAGAAATATAATTCTATACGGAATTTCTTTGGGTTCGTTTGTGATCGCAAAAGCGTTCTATGATTACAATATCGCGCCTTCGCGAATCATTCTCGAAATACCTTTCAGCAATATAAAAAAACTCATCGGCGTAAGAGGAAAGATGATCGGGTTTCCAGAAAGGCCTTTTGATAGCTTTATAACTTTTTGGGCAAGCATTGAGCAGGGATTTAATGCCTTCAACCAGGATACCTACAAATACGTTCGGAAAATAAATTGCCCGGTGTTGATGCAATGTGGCGAAACGGACATATTTGCTTCCCCTGTTGAGCGGGACCTGATCTTTGAGAAAATTGCATCCTCGGAAAAAAAGTTAGTGATTTACGAACATGCCGTTCATCAACGTTTGCTGGACGCCGATCCGTTGAAATGGAGGCAGGAAGTGACCGAATTTGTTTCTGAATAATATTATTGTCGGATCGTCACGCTTGTGCCTACCGGAAGATAGCTGTATAGGTCTTCAACGTCTTTATTTTTCATAGAAATGCACCCATTCGTCCAGTTCTTATAACGGTCTATAATGTAATCATCATTGGGCCACGTGCCATGAATGCCAACGCCGCCGCCAATTCTAGCATTGGTGGGTATTTCGCCACGAAACTTCCTTTCCCTGAATTTTTCATAACTCTCTTTTGTGGGATAGTCAAGCGCAATAAAACGATCCCACTTGTCATGAATTTTTTTAGATGCTATATGAAAATTTCCCTCAGGGGTGCAGCGGTCTCCCTCCATTTTTTTATCTCCGAGACTATTGTTCCCAAACACTACCGGATATGTAGCAAACCAGCCCTTGTCATCATATACATTGAGCTCATAATCGGATTTGTCAATGACTAAATAGACAGTCCCCACCGGAAGTATTTCCCCGTTCCCGGTTTCAATTCTCCTTTTAGAGTCTGTCGGAAACTTACTCGCGTTGGAAGTAACATTTGTGGAACACAAACTGCCTCCAACGAATAGGGACGTGAGTAGGATAGGTAGTTTCATAAGTTATGTCCTTTGACCGTACAGATTCAACGCAAAGCTTTTTGATTTTATTTTTCCTGTGAAGATATTTTAACGATGCTTTTCAAAACTAGTACAAAGGAATATTTCCGGGATTTAAATTAGAAATCTTTCACAAAAGATTGGGCAAAGGATCCCGCATTTTTATTAACAACAATAAAAAACCGGCATCATTTACGATACCGGTCGGGCAAATTTACATAGAGAAATTCAGTATGAAAAGCGGAGGCCTACAGTGTAAGGTGTCTGCTCCAATCCTTTTTCCCACATGCTTTGGGTGGCATAGCTCCCATATAGTTTTACAGGCCCAAGGAGTATTTCACCCACATATGATATCTTCCATGTCCTAAGATTAAAATCATCATGTGTCTTATCTATGTCGCCGCTATTTTTTACTTTCTGCCTTGAACTGTATAAGAGTCCTGCACTTACACCGAAGCTGACTCCAAATCCCCTTTCACGTTCAGGGGTGAAGTTAAAATTGATCATGAGGGGGACAGTAAGATAATCGGCTGCCAGTTTGTTTTTATCAAGATTTGCGAACGCGGTATCGAAAATGATCGTTGCAGGATCGGCAGGATTTTTTAGCAGATGCACTCTCACATCGTCATAGAAATAATTATTCAATTCCAATCCAAAACCATACTTTAAATTTACGATATGCTGGATCATATTTAGTCTTTGCATAAAGAGCCATATATTCATATTCCGGGACTTCCAGGTTTTGATGTTCAGGGACTCCTTGGAACTTTGAGGTGCAAAATCCTGCGCTTCCTTAGACGAATAGTTTGTCTGGTCATTGTAATTGGAAAAACCGAAGTCAATGATCCACCAGTTGGTGCTAAGATTTGATGGTTTGTAATAATGATGATGAGTCTCGCTTTTTTCTTTCTTATTATGAGTAATTTCATTTTCACCATTGTGTTTGCGGATAATGATCATTCCGCCCACCTTTATTGTATCAACCTGGTTCTCTTGTTTCCCTGTGGTATCAACCTGAGCAAAACCCATCAGTGCAGTGCATAAGATCATACTTAGGGTCAATATCCTTTTCATAATTGTTATTTGTTTTTTTGAAATTATTTTAGATTGATGGCCATACCACCGATCAGCACTTTGTCATCTTCGGCCGCGTTGATGCTCGTTGTGCGTTCAATGAGTCGTGTTGCCTTCCGGAAAAACCCACGAAACTTCTTGTTCTCAGCGTTGCTGGCGTATTGTACAGCATCATCAGATGTGCTACTCTTGTCAGGCGTTTCTACACCAGGATTTGTTACAGCGACAGTGTTAATATTTTCTTTATGCATTTTATCATCGATAGCAACGGCATCTGTCATTTTTGGTTGCTCGATGGTAGTAGATTGATTGATCTCGACCGTAGTTGGTTGGAGCCTCTTGGGTTCGTTGATATGTTCAATAGGTTGTTCGATAGTATAAGCTAATTGCTGTTTATTTTTCTCCTCGGGTTTTTCCTGCAGCTTGTTTTCCTTGTTTTGTTCCTCATCAACAGTTGTAGCTGTCTTTTGTTCCCTCTCTTCATGAAGAACGGAAGCGGTTTGATCATCTTTATTTTGCGAAGGAGTGCTGATAGAAGGTACAGGCTGTTCTTTCCTGGCAACATTATCAGGAATAACTCCTTTATTGGGGCTCTTATTAAAAATTGAATACAGAGTAATACCAGCTGAAATAACCAATACCGCTGCCACCGCTACCTTCCACCATTGCATGCTAAGAACACGTACCGTCGTTTCTCTCTTGTATAAGATTTCTTTATTTGGAAAAACAATTTCTTCAGGCTGTAACTTGGTTTGGAGGAATATAGTCACCTCCTCCTGCACATGTGGGTGAGCACGTGCGAATTTTTCAACCGCCATTCTTTCCTGGGCATTTAACTCGTCATCCACATACATGATCAGCCACTGCTCATAATTATTCAGGTTAATGAAAGAGTTATTCGCAGAATCAGGCGCAATTCCTTCTTTCATCAATAGATGCTTTTTATCAAATATAATAGACTCGTCAGGAATTAGTCTCGATTGTTTCAACATAACCAACTCTTCTTCCAGGTCAGGATTTTCCCGTACAAACAACTCAACCCGCTTTTTCTGATCAACGCTTAATTCGTTGTCAATGTAAAGCAGGAAATACTCTTCGTAATTATGACGATCAATATTCATGTCTTTTTTACTAGATCACATTTTCAGGTTTCACTAAATAATTTTTCAGTTGAACTCTGGCTCTGTGCAGGTAAACTTTTACCTGGCTTTCATTCAATCCCGTTATCTTTCCGATCTCTTCATAACTGTATCCTTCGTAATCCTTCAGCATTACAAGGCTACGCTGTGTTTCACTCAGGCGGCCCAACGCTTCTTCCAGTATTTTTTTCGCATTGTGCATTGGCCGGTGAATGACCCTCGTTTCATCTTTAAATTCTTCCTTCAACTGTATTCTCTTCATTTTACGTAGGTGGTCGATCATTTGATGATACGCCACTGTAAACAAATATGACTTACTTTTTTCTGCATCAATGCCTTCCCGGTTGCGCCACATTTTCTCAAAGGCGCTCTGCACCACATCACGTGCATCCTCTTCATGGCGCAGGTTCTTCACGATGAAACGGTACACATTGTCTGCATATTCAGTGACACATAAATTATATTCTTTTTCAGTCATAAACAGCCGATGAAAAGCCAAAATTAGCCGTAAAAGCCGGGAATTTATGAGTAATACGCCTGAATTGGCCAAAATGTTACATGTCCTGGTTATGTATTTTAATGGGATGGTGGTCCTTGCAGCCTTAGCCCGATCCCTCAACCAGCTATATTTGCGTCTTAATTTAAGGTCATGAATGAAAATTTTGTAAACAGAATAGGGAAGGAGATTGAGGAGATCCGGGTCTCCGGCCTCTACAAAACTGAGAGGACCATCACCAGTCCACAGGGCGCAGAGATTACGGTAAATGGGAAAACCGTCCTGAACTTTTGTGCCAATAATTACCTTGGGCTTTCTTCCCATCCCCGAGTGATCGAAGCAGCCCATGCTGCCATTGAATCGCATGGTTATGGCATGAGCAGTGTCCGCTTTATTTGTGGTACGCAGGATATTCATAAAGAACTTGAACAAAAGATTGCTCAATTTTTAGGAACTGAAGATTCCATTTTATATGCGGCGTGTTTTGATGCCAATGGGGGTGTCTTCGAACCTTTATTTAACGAAAATGATGCGATCATCTCAGACGCATTAAACCATGCGTCGATAATTGATGGTGTCCGGCTGTGTAAAGCACAGCGGCTTCGTTATGAGCATAACAATATGACGGACCTTGAAGCAAAGTTGAAGGAGGCGGCCACCTTACGTAGTCGCATTATTGTAACAGATGGAGTATTCAGTATGGATGGAACCATCGCTCAATTGGATAAAATTTGTGATCTCGCGGATAAATATGATGCTATTGTAATGATCGACGAATGCCATGCCTCGGGATTCATGGGAAAGACGGGTCGGGGTACACATGAATACAGGGGTGTAATGGGTAGGATAGACATTATCACCGGCACTTTGGGCAAGGCCCTGGGAGGTGCCAGTGGCGGGTTTGCGAGTGGCCGAAGAGAAATTATCGATATGTTAAGACAGCGGTCAAGACCTTACCTATTCAGCAACACACTGGCTCCATCCATTGCGGGCGCATCTATTGCCGTACTCAACATGCTCAGTGAAACCACTGAACTGCGTGACAAACTGGAGAGCAACACAAAATACTTCAGAAAAAAAATGACGGAAGCAGGATTTGACATCAAGCCCGGTGAGCACCCAATCGTTCCTATTATGTTGTACGAGGCGGTAGTGGCTCAAACCTTTGCTGCTGAGCTTCTTAATGAAGGAATTTATGTGATCGGATTCTTTTTTCCCGTAGTACCAAAAGGCCAGGCTCGCATACGCGTACAGTTAAGCGCAGCGCATGAGCAAAAACACTTAGAGAAGGCTATTTCCGCATTTACCAAAATCGGGAAAAAGCTAAATGTGCTGAAATGAATCAATAAGGAGGTCCGATCAGTTTACTTTTAAATTAAGATCCTGGGCGGTTTGTTTAACAGCATCAAGGCCGGTTTTTTCGCCTTTCACAGTGACCAATAGCCTGTCTGACGCCACATAGGTGAGCTCATAGCGGTCACTGCCTTTTTCATATGTTTC
>Ga0163163_10000859_pt1 | contig 25868 bp, 22 predicted proteins | sample S65metaG_FD_119766 | JGI IMG/M metagenome (GOLD analysis project Ga0163163, IMG submission 119766) | Switchgrass rhizosphere microbial communities from Kellogg Biological Station, Michigan, USA - S6-5 metaG | ecosystem: Host-associated > Plants > Roots > Rhizosphere > Soil | place: USA...
ACTTCAGCGAATCGAAAACCGACGCCAGCGTCCGCGTCCGCTCGCGCCGCGAGCACCCGGCGGTGAACGCCGGATCGGCCGGGCGCGCTTCGCCACTGCGGACGCGTTCGAGGAATGCCGGCACTTCGCGCATCATCGCGGCGACGGAATCGAGCGACGCAACGGCGCCGGCACCGGCGCGTCGCATCAGGTCGGCCGTGTCGCCCGCCGCATCGGTCAACGCCAGCATCGGTCGACCCGCGCGCAAGTATTCGTAGGCTTTGGCGGGTATCTGCGCATTGCAGTTCGCCGCCTGCATCAGCAGCAACCCGTCCGCCGACATCATTTCGTTCAGCGCATCCGCGTACGGAATGTGCGGCAGCACGGAGACGATGTCCTCGACCGCCTCCTGCCTGGCGAGTGCGCGCAGCATCGGCTCGTTGGCGCTCGCGCGGAAACGGAACTCCACGTCGGCAGCACCGAGCGCTCCCATGCGCTTCAATGCACCGAGGGCCACGAAAAACTGTGTCGGATCGCGCTCCGTCGGGTACACGATTCCGCTGTGCAGAATCACGAGCGGCGAACGCGCGGGAGGCGCTTCCACGGATTGCACACCCCGCGAGACCTCGGCGCGCGCGAACGCTTCTTCATCGTAGCCGTTCTCGATCAGCACGAAGCGCTCCGCGGGGATGTCGGGATACGTGCGCCGATAGTCGCGAATCGCCCCCGGCGAGGTGAACAGCGAACGACTCGCGTTCCGCAGCGCATGGTCTTCGATCCACTTGAAGCTGCGCCAGATGCGCGGGTCGGCCGGGTACCCTTCCTGCGCCATCGGGTCGCGGAAATCGGCAACCCACGGCAGGCCGCTTAAGCGATGCAGCGCGAGTCCGATGAGGTGCGCCGTCGCGATCGGATAAGTCGAGTAGATCACGCTCGGGCGAGCCCGCCGGATCATCGCGAGGCCGGCGAGCACACCACCTGCGAGCCACGATACCCAGCGGTCGGGAACGGCGAGCAGCGTCGGATAGCGGCCGCCGAACGACAACTGCCGGGCCGTATTCAGCGCGAAGGCGCGCCGCACGACGAGGCCTTGCGGAATCTCGACCCTCGAATTGTCGTCGATGTCCTCGTAGGCTCGCTCGCTCGCCGTCAGCACCAGCGGCGTCCAGCCGAAGTCGGGCAGATACCGGCAGAAGCGCAACGTGCGCTGAATGCCGCTGCTGCCGCGCAGCGGCGGAAAATGATAGGCGACCATCAGCGCGCGGAGCGCAGGCGCGTGATCCATTCGATCGTCTTGGTCGTGACTGCATCGCGCGAAGGCGCGTCGGAAAACGTATGGTCGGCGGCATCCGAACGGTAGACCTCGACGCCGGGTCGCGTGAGCAGCGCCTTTCGCTGCGGTTGCTGATCCGACCACGCTTCGAATTCGCGCGCCGTGAAGTCGTTGCCGGACAGCACGCACAGCACAGGCCCGCGAAAGCGCGCGAGCCCGTCGTGCATCCGTTGCAGATAGTGGATGGAGTCAGTACCCGACCGGTCGCGCAGCGCGCCACGCACCGCACCGGCAAGCTCGTGCACACTGCGGCGCACACCGATGTCGCCGCGAAGCATCTTGCGCCAGAAATCCCCCGACATCATCCGCCGGAAGTAGTAGTGCCGGACTTGCGTGGCGGCGGCGATCTGCTCCGATCGCGCCCAGGGGTTGGATAGCACGATTCCGGCGACGCGCGGATCCGCGGCCGCATACATCAGCGCTGCGGACGCGCCATCGCACAGGCCCCACAGCACGACGCGTGCAACGCCGGTTTCCAGTTGCAGCGACGCGATTGCCGCACCGATGTCGGTGTCCACGTGCTCGAAATTACGGCACTCGCCGGCACTGTCGCCCATGCCGCGATAGTCGAAGCGAAGCGCGGGCACGCCGGAAGCCGCGAGCGCGCGCGCGAGCGTGACGAACTGGCGGTGACTGCCGACCCGGTATTGCGGACCGCCGACGACGATTACGACGCCGATGTCGGCGCGCGACGCTACGTCAGCGTTCGACGCGACGATGCCGATACACGTGTCGTCTCCACATTCGAACGTCGCAAAACGCTCGACGACGGGCCCGTCACGAAGCGTGCTCAATGGACGACGGCGAGTGCCGGGGCGATCTGCCGCGTCACGGCTTCGGTCGTCGCGGCGATCAGCGCCGGCGACTCCTCGATTTCGGCGGACGCCCAGAACGACGGGCCGGAGACGGCGGAGAGGTCGACCGGCACCCCCGCCGCTTCCCACCGCTGCGCGATCTTCTGCGCCCACGCGGACGCTTCCACCGGTGCGCCAGGCGACGATTCGCGCCAGATCACCGGGCATCCGGGAAGTGCAACCGCATCGAGATTGACGGTGCTGCATCCGGTGACGAGGTCGGCATGCACGGCATAGCCGGCGATTTCAACCGAACCGCCGGCGGCGAGCGTCGTGCGCAGCATCTTGCCGTCGCGTGCAGGGCCCGTGCGGCCTGCGATCTCGGAGGCGGCGGCAAGGCGGAGGAACTGGTTGAAATACGTCGCGCCGGATGCAACGGGTTGCCACAGCAAAAGCGCGGACGGCGCGAAGTGCGCGTCGGCGGCCACGCTGGCGGCGAGTAGTGCCCCCAGTCGCAATCCCCACAGCACGCCGGGCACCGGAAACTCGTTGCGCATGAACGTCCACGCAGCCGCGGCGTCGTCGCGCCAGCGCGCCCATGTGGCTTCGCCATGGTCGCCCGCGCTATCGCCCGTGCCTGACGGGTCGTACGAGACAACGCAACCACCCGCGGCGGCGAACGCACGCGCCTGGAGTGCCACCATCCGCCGCGACTTGTTCATCTCCTCGAACGCGGCCGGCACGTGCAGCACCGCGAAACGCGCGGCAACACCGGGCGGTGGCGTCCACATCACCACCGCCAGCGCGCCACGCGATCCGTCGACGAATCGGCCGCGGAGGCGAGCGCTATCGCGCATCTCAGCCGGGTATCTTGGCCGCGACGAAATCCACGAGCGACCCCAGCGTCGCGAACGTATCGCCGCTGATCTCGTCGTCGTCGACCGTGAATCCGAATCGATCTTCCAGCGCAGCGATGACGTTGACGACCGCCATCGAGTCGAGTTCGGGAACGGAACCGAGCAACGCCGAACCCGGCGAAAGCCGATCGACCCGATCGCCGAGGCTCAGCACATCCCGCAACACTGCACGCACCTGCTCTTCAACCGTCATCGATTCTCCAGGGGATCCGGCACGTCGCGAAGCGATGGCTGCCGTCGAACGTCAAATGATAACCGTCGCGTGCACGTCACGAAGCGATCTCGAGCGTCGGCCGCTGGTCGTCGCGCCACGAGAAGTGCCAGCGCCGTGGCCCGGTCGATGCGTGCATCAGTTGCAAAGGTCCTGCACACACGAACAATGCGTTCCCTACAATTCGCGCGCCAAGCCGCTGATGCGACGCGATCGACCCCGGGTTGAACGCCGAAATCCTGGACACCGAGCTCGTCACGCCACGGCTCGCGAGCTCGACGCCCGCCCGCCGCCACAAATAGCCGAACAGGCGTCCCATCCGGTAGCGCGGCATGACCGTGACGTCGAAATCCCACGCCGCCTTGCCCGCCGGCGCGGGAACGAAGCGCACGCGGACCTCGTCCTCGTCGTACGGTCCCACGACAAACCAGAGGAAACCGGCGAGCTCGCTGTCGCGCACGGTTGCGGCAAGACAGTGCGCGCCTTGAGCAAAGCGCGCGGTGAGCACGGCAGGCGGGCGTTCGACCTGCGCGAACAGCGGCGAGCCCGGCAGCGCCCACGAGAGCGCGAACGAGCCCGTGCCGCGCGCGTCGTCCGCGACCTTGATCGGCTGCGACGCGAAGTAATACTTGACGATACGTACACGGCCGCCGAACAGCGCGGCGAGCACCCTCGACAACGCGTAGAGCGATGCGTTGCCGGCACCCATCATCGTGGCGGCGGAACTCAGTTTCGCGAAGACGCCCAACGGCCGATCTCCCGTCGCCTCCACGTCCATTCACGAAGGCCCTGCTCGATAAAATGGTATTTTTCTTGCTTTGGTGTCGAGTTTATCGTATCGCCGGGTCGCTTCTCCCGAGCGACCTTCACGACACCGCACACTGCGGCAACGCCCAACGATGACTCACCTATTGCACCAGTTGCCGCTTCACTCGGCCGCGCACAACGGCAACGCGCCGGCGCTGACATTGAAGGGCCGCACGCTTTCCTACACCGAGCTCGCCGAGCTGATCGACCGGTTTGCCACGGGTCTGTTAGCACTCGGCATCGCGCGCGGCGAGCGCGTCGCGTTCTACCTCGACAAGCGCTTCGAGACGGTCGCCGCATCGTTCGGCACGACGAAGGCAGGCGCCGTGTTCGTGCCGGTCAACCCGCTGTTGAAAGGCGACCAGGTCGCGCACATCTTGCGCGACTGCAACGTGCGCGTCCTCGTTACGACCGACGAGCGCCTGCGCTCGATCGCATCGATCCTCGCCGCGTGCCCGGACCTTCGCCATGTCGTCGTGATCGGTGAGCTGGAGTCGCTTCCCGGCACCGGCAAGCATCATGTCGAATGGTCCGACTTCGCGGCGCAAACCGGCGGTGAGGGCCATCGCGTCATCGACGCGGACATGGCGGCGATCCTTTACACGTCGGGCAGCACCGGCAGGCCGAAGGGTGTGGTGCTGTCGCATCGGAACATGGTTGCCGGCGCGAAGAGCGTCGCCGGTTATCTCGAGAACGGGCCTTCCGACGCGATCCTGTCGGCGCTGCCGCTGTCGTTCGACGCCGGATTCAGCCAGCTGACGACGGCGTTTCACACCGGCGCGCGCGTCGTTCTGCTGAACTATCTGCTGCCGCGCGATGTTCTCCAGGAAATGGTCAGGGAGCAGGTGACCGGGTTGACCGCCGTGCCTCCGTTGTGGATCCAGCTCGTGCAACTCGAGTGGCCTGCAGCGATCGCCGGGCATCTGCGCTACATCGCCAACACCGGCGGCCGTATGCCGCGCGAAACGCTCGCCGAGTTGCGCCGGCGGCTGCCGAATACGAAGCCGTATCTGATGTACGGGCTGACCGAGGCATTCCGCTCGACGTACCTGCCGCCAAGCGAAGTCGATCGGCGGCCGGATTCGATCGGCAAGGCTATCCCCAACGCGGAGATCCTCGTGCTTCGGCCCGATGGGACCGCCTGCGGGCCGAATGAGCCCGGCGAGCTCGTGCACCGCGGTGCGCTGGTCGGCATGGGCTACTGGAACGACGCAGAAAAGACCGCCGAGCGCTACAAGCCGCTGGCGGCTGGCGTCGGCGGCCGCGAAGCGGGCCTGATGCTGCCCGAAATGGCCGTGTTTTCGGGCGACACCGTGCAAAAGGACGAGGACGGCTACCTGTACTTCATCGGACGGCGCGACGAAATGATAAAGACGTCGGGTTACCGCGTGAGCCCGACCGAGCTCGAGGAAGCGGTGTACGCGATGAAGCTCGTCGGCGAAGTCGCCGCGTTCGGTGTTGCGCATCCTTCGCTCGGGCAGGCCATCGTACTGTCGGTAACCGCTGTCGCCGACGCGTCCATCGACGCGGATCGATTGCTCGCCGAGTGCCGGCGGCTGCTTCCCGCGTACATGGTTCCCGCCGACATCGACGTTCATGCTGCGTCGCTGCCGCGCAATCCCAACGGCAAGATCGATCGCAAGACGCTGGCGCTGCAGTACGAAGAGCGGCGCGCAACGCAGCCATGAGCGCGCAGCCGCCGCGGCACGTACCGATTCAATTCGACGTCGTCGACGATTGCCTGGTCGTCGGCGGCATCGCGCTCACGCGCCTCGCTGCGCAAGTCGGCCAGACGCCGTTCTACGCGTACGACCGCGCGCAGATCGATGCGCGCGTCGCGGCATTGCGCGACGTGCTGCCGCGCGAAGTGTCGCTGCACTACGCGATGAAAGCCAATCCGATGCCGGCGCTGGTCGCACACATGGTGCGTCGCGTCGACGGCATCGATGTCGCGTCGGGGCGCGAGCTTCGCGTAGCCCTCGATGCCGGCGTCGATCCTCGCGAAGTGAGCTTCGCGGGTCCCGGCAAGTCAGAGGGCGAGCTTCGTCAGGCGGTTGCCGCCGGAATATTGCTCAATGTCGAGTCGATGCGCGAAGTCGGGCTCCTCGCGGGACTCTCGGCGTCACTCGGCGTGCCGGCACGCGTCGCCTTGCGCATCAATCCTGATTTCGAGCTGAAGACGTCGGGCATGAAGATGGGCGGTGGCCCGAAACAGTTCGGCGTCGATGCCGAGCAAGCGCCGGACGTGCTTCGCCGCATCGGCCAGGTCGGGCTCGCCTTCGAAGGTTTTCACATTTATGCCGGGTCACAGAATCTGAAGGCGGATTCGATATGCGATGCGCAGACGAAATCGTTCGATCTCGCCGTTCGCCTCGCGCAGGCGGCGCCTGCACCGGTGCGCGTACTGAATCTCGGTGGCGGATTCGGCATCCCGTACTTCCCGGGCGAAACGCGCCTCGACGTCGCTCCGATCGGTGACAACCTGCGCGGAATCGTCGGGCGCGCGGCCGCGTTGCTGCCCGGTGCCCGCATCGCCGTCGAGCTTGGCCGCTACCTGGTCGGCGAAGCCGGCATCTACGTCTGTCGCGTTGTCGACCGCAAGATCTCGCGCGAGCACGTGTTGCTGGTGACCGACGGCGGCCTCCATCATCATCTCGCGGCGAGTGGGAACTTCGGCCAGGTGATCCGCAAGAATTACCCGGTCGCGATCGGAAATCGGATCGTCGGCGCCCGCCGCGAGACGGCCTCGGTCGTCGGACCGCTGTGCACGCCTCTCGATCTGCTCGCCGACCGGATGGACCTCGCCGTAGCCGAACCCGGCGACCTCGTCGTCGTGTTCCAGTCGGGCGCCTACGGTGCGACCGCCAGTCCGCAGGGATTTCTGAGCCACCCGCATCTCGTGGAAGCGCTGGTTTGACGGCGCGAGATCCTATCGGCGACCGGCCGGTGCCCCGCTGTGAGCGATTCGTCCCCAAGCGGGGCGCTCGCAAGACGCTGAGCTTGGGCACGCCGCGCTTCAATCCTCCCGAGCTCGCCGCCGTCGCTGCGAACGAAGGCGTCGAGGCTGCATGGCAGCTTGCTTACGCACGTTTCGGCGCGCACGCGCCGCTGCATGTCGACGGCGATTTTGCGGTCGCGTTGCGCGATGACGACGGCCGCATATTCGCCGCTGTCGACCGATTTGCCGTGCGCCCGCTGTGCTTCCGGCGCGAAGGCGACGAGATCATCGTGGCCGAGCGCGCCGACGACGCGGCTGCGAAGACCACGGGCCTCCAGCCACAGGCGATATTCGACTACCTGTATTTTCATGTGATACCTGCACCCCGCACGATCTTCGATGACGTCATCAGGTTGTCAGGAGGCACATCGATCACGTTCTTCCACGGCATCGTCGAGACCTGCCGTTGGTGGACACCAACGTTTGTAGAGCGCGAGACGAGGCCGTTCCGCGAGCTGCGCAGCGAATTCCGCACAATCCTGCGCGAAAGCGTCGCGCGCCAGACGGGTCCGGGCGTTACCGGGTGCTTCTTGAGCGGCGGCACCGACAGCTCGACGGTAGCCGGCATGCTGCGCGACGTGACGGGCGACGCTCCGAATACGTTTTCGATTGGTTTCGACGCAGCCGGTTACGACGAGATGGCGTATGCGAAGATCGCCGCGCGGCATTTCGGCGCCCGCCATCACGAATATTACGTAACACCCGACGACGTCGTGGCGAGCCTGCCGAAGGTCGCCGCGTTCTACGATCAACCGTTCGGGAATTCATCGGTCGTACCTGCCTACTATTGCGCATCAATGGCAAGGAATGCGGGGGTGTCCAAAATCCTTGCGGGCGACGGCGGCGACGAGTTGTTCGGCGGCAACACCCGCTACGCCAAGCAGAGGGTGTTCGAGATTTACGAGAACGTGCCGCAATTGTTGCGCAAGCATGTTCTCGAGCGGATCTTCGACGAGCGCAGCGCCTTCGGAAAGTTGCGACCGTTCAGCAAGGCGGCGAGCTACATCGCCCAGGCCAGGACGCCGCTGCCGGATCGGATGCAGATGTACAACCTGCTCGCGCGAGTTGGCCACCAAGAGATCTTCGTGCCCGAGTTCCTTTCATCAGTCGACGTCGACGATCCTGCCCGCCAGCAGCGTGTCACGTTCGCAGGTGTCGACGCTGCTTCGCTGGTCAACCGGATGCTGGGTTTCGACTGGAAATACACGCTGGCCGACAACGACCTGCCGAAGGTCGTCGGCGCGACATCGCTGGCCGGGCTTCCCGCAGGCTTCCCGCTGCTCGATGCGCGCCTGGTCGAGTTCTCGCTGCGGCTCGCGCCGGCGTTGAAGTTGAAGCGGTTGACGCTGCGGTGGTTCTTCAAGGAAGCGCTCCGCGGGTACCTCCCGGACGAAATACTTGCGAAGCAGAAGCATGGCTTCGGGCTGCCATTCGGTCCGTGGCTCGTGCGCGGCGGCGCGCTGCTCGACATGGCCGCAGCGTCGCTGGATGGCCTCGCCAGGCGCGGGATCGTCAGACCGGAGTTCCTGCAGCGGCTGATGCGCGATCTGCTGCCGTCGGCGCCCGGATATTACGGCGAGCTGGTGTGGATCCTGATGATGCTCGAGCAGTGGTGGAGTCGCCACGACGCACGAGCTGCACAGGCAAGACGGCCGGCGCCGGTCTAGTCGCCGCACCGAAGGGCGTAGCCGGCGCAAAGAGCAGTCAGGTCTTCGACCTGCGCAACAAGCCTGTCAGGTCGCGGTAACCCTCGCGATTGGCGACCAGCGTCAACACTCCGTAAGTGAGTGCCCCGGTCGCTATGAGCGCAACCAGCGTGAGCCGGTGATCGATGCTTGGTGAGAGGACCGCCGCGGCGAAGCGCACCGCCGCATACATCGCCGTGGCGCAGCCCACCGCCGGCAAGATTTCCTTCACGAGATCGCCGGCGCGCAATCCCATGATCGACAGCATCCGGCGAGTGTTGAAAAGCAGCACTGGTGGATAGGCAACGAGCCAGGCGAAGGCGATGCCGTCGATCCCCCAGCGTGCGCCGACGACAAAAGCCAATGGCATGACAAGTGTTGCGAGCAGGACGTTCTGGAATCCCAGATCGGGACGCCCGAGCGCGTCGGTCGCTGCCGGCAGGAAGTTCACGATCATTTTCACCGGCATCATCAGCGCGAGCACTTGCAGTGGAACGATCGCGTCATGCCACTTCGGTCCAAGAACGACCGCGACGATTTCGCCGGCCGTGCACGACATTCCCCACAGCACCGGGAACGCGATCAGGCTCAACCCACGCACGGCCCTGCGAACGAAGTCAGCAATGGCCACGCGATCGTCCTGAAACCGTGCGATGACCGGAAAGGTTACCTGGTTCAGGATCGATGAGACGCGCTGCACAGGCATCGATGCCAGATGCATCGCGACCGAGTACAGGCCCAGCAGCTCGTTTCCGAGCATCCTTCCGACGACGACGACGTCGGCTTGATTGAACACAAAGGAGAGCAGTCGCGCTCCGGTGACGTTGCCGCCGAATCCGAGCAACCGGCGAATGTCTTTCAGCGACGCCGTGGGCACCACCCGCAGCGGTGCCAGAACGTTCAGCGCCACCGCGCGCAGCACGCGCGATGCCATGCTGCCTGCGACCAGCGCCCACACGCCGTAGCCGAACCACGCCAGCAGCAGCGAGACGACGCTTGCCGACACGGCAGCTAGCAGCTCGATCAGAGAAAGCGACTTGAATTGCAGCTGCCGGGTCAGCATCGCTTCGGGAATGACCGTCGCGATCATGATGATGAACTGCGCCGCCAGGACACGAACAACCGCGATCAGGCGCTCTTCGCGAAAAAAGCTCGCGAGCAGCGGCGCTGCTGCAAAGCTCAACGCGAACAGCGCGACGTTGATCACGATGATGACGCCGAATGCGGGCTTCAGCAGCGCGGGATCGAAATCCTTCCATTGCACGAGCGCCGGTCCCAGTCCGGCTTCGGCCAGAACCAGAAGCAGTGCGATGAACACGGACGCCATCGCCAACAAGCCGTAATCTCCGGGCGAGAGCAGTCGCATCACGATGAGCGTGATCGCCCACGTGACGACCTGTCCCGCGAGTTTGGCGCCCGCAGTCCATTTGATGCCCGACAGCACGTGCGTGCGCAGCGTCATGGCGTGGGAACCGCAACCCTTATATGCGGCATCAGGCCAAGGTGCCCGAAGCCGGAGGAAAACGTCGGAGCTACATCCTGTTCAGCACGTGCGCGAACAGTATCGTCATCGGGTAGTTCGGGTCGCGAATGATTTCAATACCTTTGACGGTGAAGTGTCTGGCCAGAAACCGACACAGCGTCGCTTCGGTGTACTTGATGACATGCTCTGGCTCGTCGATTGGCCCCAGGCAATCATTGGGAACAAAAATCATCGCCTGCCCGTCAGGCTTCAGCACGCGCGCGATCTCCTGCGCGAAGACGTCGCGCCGGATAATATGCTCGAGCACCTGGGAGGCCACGACGACGTCGTACGTGGTATCAGGCAAAGGCAGCCTCGGTAACCTCCCCTGATGCATCGTCAAGCCTTCGCCACGCAGGCGATTCACCGCGTATTCCGAAATCTCCAGGCCCTCGAGATTGCGATAGCCCCGTGACTTCAGGTGCTTCAGGATCCCGCCGTTGCCGCACGCGATATCGAGTATCCGGTGCTCCGGCGACGTCAGACGCTCGATCAGCGCATCCTTTCCCGGCCAGTTGCGCTGATCCCACGATTCGGCGAGCCGCGCATTCCAGTAGTCTTCACTGCGGCGCGGCGTGCCCAGGTTTGCGATCAAGTGGTAGGCGAGCGGGGCGTGGTTCGATATGAAGGCGCGGACGCGCCACGGCAGAATGTTCATGACGGATGGCGATAGGCAGCAGTTCGGAATGCATGTGCCGAGACGACGCGCGAGCCGTGCACGAGTCGAAGGGACCGGAGTGAATGCGAAGGCACGAAAGCGTGGCGACGCGTTCGCGCAGGTGCGGATGCAACGACCTGCATCCGCGCGTTATCGGAGGCGACTGGATACGTTACGGTGATCAGTTGGCCGGCGCCCCGCGCTCCGATCCTTGCGAGGGCTTGGGTCCGCCGGTGACAGCACCTGCGGGTGTGTCCTTCCAGATCCCGGCCTTCCTGAGCTTTTCCTTAAGCCCCGGCAACTGCGCGCCCAGTTGATACGCCTTCTGCGCGCTGGCAAGCGCGTTGTCCTTGTCACCGAGATCGAGATACACGAAGCCCAGGTTGTAATGCAGGTTCGGATCGCCGTCATCGATCTTGCGCGCTTCCTCCAGGACGCGGCGAGCATCGGCCTTCTTGCCAACACGGTACAGATAGATACCGTAGATGATTCGCACCGAGGCGTCATCGCTCGCGAAGCGGATTGCCCGGTCGAAGTAGCAATCGACGGAATACTTCGGTCCGAGCGGTTTTTCGGACTTCGTCCTGATGGCGAGATTGACCATCGCCATTAGTGCTCGGTGGTGGTTCGGCGATGCGCGCAACGTGTAATCGAGATCGCCGCCAACGGTTCCGGTGTTGCCGTGTCGCAGCGTCTCCACGTCGGGGGTAAAGTGAAAGTCCTCGACGATTCTCAATTCGGCTTTGCTGGTTCGGTAATCGAACGGGCCATAAGAATTCCTCAATTCTCCGCACGGCGGCGTCTGTGCCAGGACAACGCCGGACGCGGCCAATCCCACAGCGCTTAAAATGGCAACCGCCAATCTCATGCTCGCCTCTTGAAGGACCTCAGCGTTCATTGTACCGCCACACGCCCGATGGACGACGGACGCGCCAATCCCATTCTGACGAGGGCGCGCCGAGGGCGTTTTCCATGGCATTCATTCCTGCCAAGGTACGACTCTTGCTTTATGCAATGATCCCGCGTCCGCCCTCCCTACTGGAAATCGTGTACCGAGCAAATGAAGAGACCGACGTGACAACGACGCGCCGGTCAACCGGATGAGCCCGCAAGCCGCTCCCGCGGTGTCGGTCTGCATTCCTGCGTATCGTGGAACGACGTTCATCGGTGCAGCGATCGAGTCGGTTCTGCGGCAAACGTTTGGCGACCTCGAGCTCGTAATCATCGACGACAATTCACGCGATTCGATCGAGGCCGTCGTCGGCCGATCGACCGATCCGCGAATACGTTTCATACGCAACCCCGCGACGCTGGGCGCGGAGGGCAACTGGAACCGTTGTCTTGCCGAGGCACGAGGCCGCTACATCAAGGTTCTCCCCCAGGACGACGTGCTTGCTCCGGACTGCCTGCAGCAGCAGGTCGCGGTCCTCGACAGCGATGCGGACGCTCGGATCGCTTTGGTCTTCTGCGCGAGAACCATCATCGACGCAAGCGGTCGCACGCTGCGCTCGCGCGGCTATCCACGTGGCGCGAGTGGCGTCATCGGCGCGAAGGAAGCGATCCTCACCTGCATCCGGCGAGGGACGAATCTGTTCGGCGAGCCTGGTGCGGTGCTCTTTCGACGCGCGCACGCGGAAGCGGTCGGTGGCTTCGATGCGCGCGGGCCGTACGTGATCGATCTCGACTACTGGTTTCGTCTGCTGGAATTGGGCGACGCGTATTACGTCAAGGACGCGCTCGCGTCGTTTCGCGTGTCGGGCGAATCGTGGAGCGTTGCGATCGGCAAAGGGCAGTATGCGGATTTTGCGGCGCTGGCCAAGGTGACGGCGGCGCGGCGCGACTTCAGCGGCAGCCGCGCCGACCTCCTGCTCGGCCTCGCTGCTGCGCGCATCAACAACCTGTTGCGGCTGGTCTTCTATCGGCTGTTCGTGAAACGCGTGGCGCTGCGATGACGGATTCCCAGGAATTCGACGTCAATTACGCAGCGGAGCAGCTGCGCCGATCGCGTCATCCGTTCCGGCGCGCAATCAAGCGCTTCTATCTCGACGCCGTGCTTCGCGAAGTCGCGGGCAGCACCGTCGATCTGGGCTGCGGCGCGGGCCAGCTGTTGCGGCGCCTTCCGGTCGGCTCGATCGGCCTCGAAGTCAACCCGGCGCTCGTCGAAGCGCTGAAAAAGGATGGCCTGGAGGTCGCGCGGTACGACGTTGGCGAGGATGCGTTCGGGCTCGCGCCCGTGGCGCCGGGGCGATTCCGGAGCCTCGTCGTGTCGCACGTGCTCGAGCATTTTGCCGACGCGGCGGTCGTCATTTCCGCGTTGCTGCGATCCTGCGAGCGGCTGGGGATCGAGCGCGTCGTCGTCGTCGTGCCCGGCCTGCGCGGCTATCACTCCGACGCCACCCACAAGACGTTCATCGACCTCGCCTACATCGATCGCAACCGGCTGCGTCGCGTGGGATCGTTTCGCTTGGCAAAATCGCGCTACTTCCCGATCAACACGGAGCGAATCGGTCGGTACTTCGTTTTCCACGAACTGATCCTGGTGTTCTCGGCGCGATGAAGACGTCAGTGTTCACTCGCCTTCGACAGCGCGCAGTCGACATGGCGAACGAGAAGCGGTTCGTGCGCTTCCTGCTCGTCGGAACGCTGAACACCGCGTTCAGCTACCTCGTCTACGCGCTGCTGCTGCTCGTCGGGCTCCATTACGCGGTCGCCAACCTCGGTGCCGTCGTGCTCGGCATCATTTTCAGCTTCAAGACGCAGGGCGTGCTCGTCTTCCGCGACCCTCGCAATACGCTGTTCGCCAAGTACGTCGCATCGTGGATCGTAATTTACGGCGCGAACGTCGCGTTGATCGCGCTTTTCGTGCGGTTTGGCTTGAATCCTTACCAGGCAGGGCTGGCCGTGCTCCCCATCATCGTTCCGACATCGTACTTCGTGCAGAAAATCCTGATCTTTCGCAACAGCGAGCAGCAAGCGCCCGTAAAACGAAACTGGCGCGACAACTCCGGAGCGGCACGATGAACCCTACGCTCGCCATCGTGGTCCCGTGTTACAACGAGGAGGAGGTCCTCGGCCAGACGCAGGCGCGCCTGCTGGAGGTGCTGACGCGAATGCAGCACACGAACTCGGTGAGCGACGAGAGCACGATCGTCTTCGTCGACGACGGCAGCACCGACTCGACGTGGTCGTTGATCGAACAGTTCGCGAAGCAGGATCCGCGGATTCACGGCATCAAGCTGTCGCGCAACCGCGGCCATCAGCACGCGCTGCTGGCTGGCCTCACGATCGCCAAGGGCGACGCGATCATCAGCGTCGATGCCGATCTGCAGGACGACCTCGACGTCATGGACCAGATGGTGGAGGAATTCAGGCAGGGCGCCGAAATCGTCTACGGCGTGCGGCGGATGCGGTCCACGGACAGCCTGTTCAAGCGGGGCACCGCGCGCGGGTACTACAAGCTCATGCGCAGATTCGGCGCGGATATCGTCCACGACCATGCGGACTATCGACTCATGGGCCGGCGGGCGCTTGACGCGCTGCAGCAGTTCTCCGAAGTCAACCTGTTCCTGCGCGGCGTGATTCCGCTGCTGGGATTCAGGAGTGCGATCGTCAAATACGACCGCGCCGAACGCGCCGCCGGCGTTTCCAAGTATCCGCTGCGCAGGATGCTCGCGCTGGCGTTCGACGGCCTCACGTCGTTCACCGTCACCCCGCTGCGCTTCATCTCCGCACTGGGCTTCTCGATCTGCCTGCTCAGCATCGGCATGGTCGGATGGGTGCTGTACGGACACCTCGTCAAAGACAGCACGATCCCCGGCTGGGCCTCGTCCGTGCTGCCGATCTATTTCCTCGGGGGCGTGCAACTGCTGGGACTCGGCGTCGTCGGCGAGTACGTCGCGAAGATCTATCTCGAAAGCAAGCGCCGTCCGCGATTCATCGTCGAACGGGTGATCTGACCGTCCGGCGTCGCCGTTGGCGGCTCACCGCGGGCCGGCCGTCGGGCCGAGCGCGGGATTGATACCGGGCACCGGATCACATTCCGCGATCGTCGAGTCGACGGCATAAACCGTTGCGGGCAACGGGTTGGCGATCGCCCCCAGCGCACGACGAACGGGTGCGCCGAGTCGCGACGGCGCGAGCGTCGCGACGCCGTCCAGTGCCAGCACGACGCTGCGTCCCCATCCGAATCCCGTCGGCACCAAGTCGCCGCGAATCGACCAGCACGGCGGAATGCGCTCCACGGGCATCGAATTTCCGCCCCAGTTCCACGTCTCGCGATCGAGGACGACAAGGCGCTCGCCGCCACGATCCTCCGGGGGCTTCTTCGACTTGGCCAGCGCGGAATAGGTGTCGACGCGATGCTCGATGCTGGGCACGCCCTCGATCATCGACTGGTACGCAGCGATGTTGGAGTTGTTGCTCGTCCCGTAAATCGTCGCCTGGGGATAGGCATCGAGCAGCGCCAGCGCCGCCTTGCTGTTGCTGGTGACGACGCGATAGGCCTGCTGCTCGAATGCGCCCAGCAGAACGCCGCCGACGATTACGAGGCCGATCACGGCCAGCCCAAGCCGGGGTGCGAGCGACGCCGTGAACCAGCCGGCGAGCAACGCCACGGGTGCCAGGAACAGCGTCAAGTAGTTCGACTGCTTCATCACGAAGCGCAGCGGCGACAGTGAAACAGGCATGATCGACAGCACCAGCAGCATGCCGATGCACCAGAACAGCACGAAAGACGTCCCCTCGCGATCGAACGCTCGACTCCCGCCGCCGAATGATCCAGCGGTCGACACGGTCGTCCCATCGCCGCTAGCCGCGCCGCGCCACCGTGCGCGGACGAAGAGCGCGATGCCCGCGCATGCCAGGAACGCTACGATCCAGGTGTGCTTGATGTCGAGGAACAGATAGCGGAGGTAGTAGCCCGCCGCGTCCTCTCCGCCGCCCTTGCCGATGAAGTCGCGCGACACCTGGCCGGTGACCACTTTGAACAGGTGCAACGGATCGCCGGTGATCACGTACATCAACACCAGGTGAGCGACAAGCATCGCGCCCCCCCCTGCCACGACGTACAGCCAGCGAATTCGCAAGCGCCGCCACAGGAGCGGATACGCGATCAGCGGAACGAGCGCTACGATCGCAAGCTCCTTCGTCCAGAACACGGCGCCCATTGCGATGCCGGTCCAGAAGAACAGCCATCGACTCTGGCGACGCTCGGCCCAATAGAACAGCGTGAATGACAGCGTCACGAACAAGGCGACGACGGGATCAGCGTGAATGCGCGTCGCCGAAGCGATGTGCAGCGGAACGAACGCGAGGATCAATGCGCTGGTCGCGGCGGCGCGCGTACCCCAGAGCTCTCGTGCAAATGCATAGACAACGCCGATTTCGGCGAGCGAGCAGAAGAGCGGCCACAGGTTCACCGTGAAATCGTTCGTCCCCAGCACACGCAGCAGCATGCCGGCGGGAATGTTGAATCCGTACCGTAGCGCGCCGTTGTAGTTGGCGGTACTCCACTCGCCGCTGGCCACGTCCAGCGACCGGCGCAGATAAACGACGTCGTCGGACCCCAAGGGACCGTTCCAGAACAGGAATCGAACCGCGGCCGCGGCTGCGACAATCAGCAGCGGAACGGCAAGCTGCTGCCACAAGCGCGGGACGGCCACCGCGACGGCCGCCGGCATTACGCGGCGGCCGGACGAGCGTCCGCTTGGGTTACCGGATGTCGAGCGTTCATTCCCAGGCGGACGCCGAACGCCATGCGGCCGCGATCCCACGGCGTGAACCGGGGCAGTTCCATCGGATCGGTTGCAACCGTCGCGACACCCGGATGTGTGGATACGGCGGCGTCGAAACCGAGCTCGCGCACCATCGCGACATGCCGCGGCAGATAGTCGTCACCGCGCTTGCCGTTCGGATACGCAAAGAGTCCGACGCGATCCCCCAGAATTGCCTCGAGTACCGTGCGGCTGCCAGCGATTTCCCGCCGGGCATCATCGTCGGCAACGTTCGCCAGGATCGGATGCGTCGACGTGTGAGCGCCGATCTGCATGCCGCCGTCGCGCAGGTGGACGAGTTCTCGCGATGTCAGCATCAGGTCGTCCGGCAACGGTGCCCGCACGACTTCGGCGAGCTGGCCGCACAAGGCGAGGCGCTCGGGCGACGGACGATACTTGAGCTCGCGGAGCAGCGCATCGATTGCCGCCCGCTTCTCGTCGATCGTCGCAACCGGGTAGGCGCCGAGTCCGATATCCCGCAGGTCGAGATCCCGCCGCTGGCAACCTCGCACTGCCTCGATGACCGTGTCGTTCCACATCCGGCCGCCGTCGAGATAGCCGGTGGCGATGAAGAACGTCGCGCACGCATCGTGTCGCCGCAGCAGCGGAAGTGCAACCCGGCAGTTGTCGGCGTAACCGTCGTCAAACGTTATCGCGGCTGCGCGCTCCGGCAGCGCATCGCTCGCGAGCATTGCGACGGCGCGATCGAGTGGCAACAGATTGAACCACGACGAGATCCAGCCGAGGATTCTGTCGAACGCCGCTGCGTCGGGAACATCAGGCAGCAGAGGATCGTGGCTGCCGAGCACGCGATGGAAGATCAGGATCGACAGGCGCGCCCGCCGTCCCGCAGGCGACATGCGCCGGAACACGTGCTTCAGGACGCTCACGATGCGGTGTGCGCGGGCGCAGGTGCGCCCGGCGACGCATTGGCAGATGTCGATTGCACGGTCACGCCCGCCGCTCCCTCGGCGCGGCGCTCTGCGAGCCAGCGCCTTGCGGCTACCACGAGGACGAGCACGTTGTAAGGTAGGTCGAAATACGCGAGGCTCAGGAACATGCCGCCGACCAGATAGCCGACCAGGCTCACTTGGCACATGCTGCCGAGGTCGGCAACCCACGAGGTTGCCGGATCGTCACGCGGGATGCGGCGTATCAAGTTCGCCGACCGCCAGACGGCGATCCAGATGGCGACGAACAGGATCAGTCCGACGAATCCGTGCTCGCCCAGCACCTGGAAGTAAATGCTGTGCGCCGCATGGACGTCTGCCGGATTCGGCGCATAAGCCTGGAAGACGGCCGGCTCATAAATGTCGAACCCTCCACCGGTGAAGTTCGCCTTCGCCAGGTTCCACGCCATCCACCACGCATTGATCCGCCCCATCGCCGAGCCGTCCTGCTCGTACTCGGTGATCGACATCATCCGCGACTCCCACGTGCTCGGCATGAACGCGACGATCCCGATGCCGATGATCGCGATCAGCACGCCGAACGCAGCCTTGTTGCGGTTGCGCCACCACAGCATCCCGGACATCGCGACGATTGCGATCAGCGCGCCCCTGGACTGCGTTCCCAGTGCAGCGACGGCGCTCAGCACCATCAGCGCGCCCATTGCCCACCGCATGGGCGCGGTTTTCAGCTGCATCTGCAGGAAGCGCATCAGCGGAATGCAGACGATGATCGCGAGCGCGAGCTCGTTGTTGCCCTCGATGAACGTGCCCTCCGGACCCCAGACGCGGAAGTTCCCGCCGTTCATGATGGTGAAGATGCCGCCCTTCAATCCGTAGAACCCGATCGAGAAAACCAGCACCGCGGCAAGGGCGACGATCTGTGTGCGCGTGTTGATCAGCACCAGCGCGACCAGGATCATGAAGTCGACCTTCATGACCTTCTTGAACATGTCCATGCTGCCGTCGACCGAGAACGAGAACGGCAGCGTCATGCATACCCACAGTATGAACAGGACGAGCAGGATCGTCGCAGGCGCCAGATCGACGCGCCTGCGATCGCGGGTGACGACCATTCCGAGCAACGTCGAACACGCGAGAACCGCCGCCAGCGGCAGGTCGGCGGCGGCCCACGCCAGCTTGTGCACGTTCATGATGCTGAGCAGCGTCCACCCCATCACGCCGATCCACGGGTGGATGATCGCGTAGCAGCTGACGAACAGCACGACGAGGATCAGGGCAATGTCACGCATGCTCGGCAACGCCCGTGACTTCCGCCGCCGTCACGCGGCTGACGACATAGCGGTGTTTGCCCGACGCCTCGGGCGGAAGCGTGTCGACGGTCACGACGTCGATCGTCACACCTGAGCCGAGTCGCGCCTGCAACCCGTCGCGAATCCGCGCCGAGTCCGCCTCGGCGTAGCCAGGCCCGCGCACGACGAACACGCGCGTATGGCCGGCCGTCTCCTGCACGATCTTGAACGACTCGATGCCGGGAATGTCGCGGACGACGTAGATCAGCGCCAAGCCGTGCATGACGGTGCCGTTCTGCGCGACGACGAAATCGGTCGTGCGGCCCTGGATGTTCTCGAGCATCGGCAAGCCCCGGCCGCACGGACAGCTGCCGGTGGCCAGCGTTGCGACATCGCCGGTTCGATAGCGGATGAACGGAAAGTCGGCGCTCGCCAGGTGCGTCACGACGATTTCGCCTGAGTGGCCCGGAGGAAGCGGCTGTCCGGCCGGGTCGACGATCTCGACGATCACGTCTTCCGCGGTGATGTGCATGCCGCCCGACGGACATTCGTGTGCGATGAAGCCCGCGTCGCGTCCGCCGTATCCATTGGCCACGCGGCAACCGAACACGCGCGCGATCGCATCGCGCTGGTCGTCGTAGCACCTCTCGGATGTCACGAAAGCCACCTTGACGCCGGCGCCGAGCATCGATCGTCCGCGTCGCTCGGCATGTCTCGCGATCTTCGCGAGTGCCGACGGATAGCCGAACAGCATCGCCGGCCGCTTCGTCGCGATGAAGTCGACGAAATCGTCGAGACGCCGATCCGACATCTCGAACGCGGGCAGAAGCGTCGTTCGAAACGACCAGTCGCGCAGCGCGCGAATCCGATCCTGCGAATTGAGCTCGATCGGCGAGCCCCATACGACAGCCTCGCGGTCGCCGATGTCGACATCCCACCATCGCGTTGCCCGCCACTTCGCCGCCACGTCGTGCGTGACGCGCTCGCGGCCGAGGAAGAATATCAGCGGCTCCCCGCTGGAGCCGCCGGTGTTCGAGCGCGCGAGGTGCCGCGCAGCGCGCGATTTCAGCGACTCCTGGTTCGCCCGTATCAGCGCCTTGGTCAGGAATGGAATCTGGGCGACGTCGGCGAGCGAGCGGACCTTCGCCGGATCGAAGGGCAGACGCTCGAACAGCTCGCGATAATACGGAACGTCGCGCGCGGCAGCCGTCAGCAGCCCGCGTAGCCGAGTGAGCTGCAGCGCCTGCAGGCGTTGCGCGTCGAACCATTGCGTCTTTTCCAGTGAGCGGCGAACGGCGCCGGTCCAATGCCCCTTTGCACGCTCCTGCAGCGGAAAGAGCACGTTCGCCACCAGCCAGCCGTGCAGATCGGAGGCCACCGTATGTTAAGCCGTCTCGGCCGCCGCCGCGCGCGCGACGCCGGCCGACCTGTAGATCGAGAAGAGTTGCTCGCGCACGTTCGGCCATGTGTACTGCTCGACGTCGGCGAGGCCGTTGGCGCGCAGGCGGGACGCGAGCTCCGGATCGTCGATGACACGCAGCAGCGCCGCCGCCATCGCATCAGGATCGGCGGAGGGAATCAAGAGCGCCGTCCGCTCGTGGGTCACGACGTGGTTGACGCCGCCCACATCGGTGCTGACGACCGGCACGCCGCTGGCGAGCGCCTCGAGAACCGAATTCGGCATGTTGTCGATGCGGCTCGGATTGAGCGCGATGTCCGATTCGCGAAGCAGCACGGCGATCCGCTCGCGATCGACCTGGCCGGTGAATGTCACGCAATCGGCGACACCCAACTGCGCGGCCAGCGCGATCATCGGCTGCCGCTCGGGGCCGTCGCCGGCAATGGTCAGCCGCGCATGCGGACGTTCACGCACAACGATCGCAAACGCGCGGATCGCTGTACCGATGTCGTAGATTGGCTCGAGATGGCGCGCAACCAGGATGTTCGCCGACGCCTGTGGACGCTGCATCGCATGAAAGCGGGCCCGGTCGATGATGTTCGGCAGCACGACGGACGCGACGCCGTGGCGGGCGAATACGTCGCCCAAAAAACGCGACGGGACGGCGATCGCGTCGGCGCGCGCGATCGTCGGCGCGATCCATGCGGCCGACTTCGCCAGGAAGCGGGCGGCGTCTCCGCCGCGATAGTTGACGACGACCGTCCTGCGCCGAATGCGCCCGATCCAGATCGCGGGCGCCGCATACATGTGCCACGACCAGCCGGAATTCGCCATGATGTGCAGCACGTCGACCTGGCCTGCGCATCGCCACAGCGTCCGCACATAGGGAACCATGCGGAACGCCGCGCGCAATCCGCGGATGCGGCCGACAAACGCCGGCCGATACGCCGCGTTGGTCGCCACGAATACGACGCGCACGCCTTCGCGCGAGAGGAGATCGCGCAACTGTGCCGTCTGGCCTGCCATGCCGCCCGCCGGCGGCGGCATCGGGCCGACCAACCCCACCGACATGGACGCCTCGGCGATCATTGTGCAAGTGCCGGCGCAAATCGCGCGAAGACATCGCCATAGCGGGCAACGCTCGCACGCCATGTCCGCTCGTTCTCGACGAACCGGCGCGCCGCCATGCTGACGCGCGGCCACGTGTCGCGATTTCCCAGCAGCACGCAGATCGCATCACAGAGCGCGTCGCGATTGCCGGGCGGAAACAGCACGCCGGTGCGACCGTCGTCGATCAGCTCGCGATGCCCTCCGACGCTCGACGCCACGAGGACGCGTCCTTGTGCCATCGCCTCGAGCGGCTTCAGCGGTGTAACGAGCTCGGTGAGGCGCATGGAGCGGCGCGGATAGACGAGAATGTCGATCAGGTCGTAGTAGCGCGCGACGTCGGCGTGCGGCACGCGGCCGACGAGCGTTGCAAATTGGCTCAACCCGAGTCGCTCGAGCTGGCGCTTCAGCTGCGGCTCTTCGGGACCGCCGCCGACGAGCAGCAGGCGCACGTTCGGGGCGCGCGCGACGATCGACGGCAACGCCTCGAGCAGCAGGTCGAGTCCTTCGTATGCGTAGAACGAGCCGATGAATCCGATGACCGACATGCCCGTCAGCCCAAGCTGCGCCTTCAGCACCGGGTCAGCCGCCTGGCTCGGGGCGAACGACTGCGTGTCGACCGCATTGGGAATTACCGTGACCTTCGCCGCCGGTATGCCGCGCGCGACGATGTCGTTGCGGAGGCCTTCGCAGATGGTCGTCACGTGATCGGCGCGTCGCAGCGCGTAGGTCTCGAGGCTCCGTGTCAGCCGATACCGCAGACCGTCCTCGCGCGCAGTGCCGTGATCGACGGCTGCGTCTTCCCAGAACGCGCGCACCTCGTACACGACGGGGATGCCGAGCTTGCGGCCGACGCGAAGCGCGGGGATCGCGTTCAGCACCGGCGAATGCGCGTGCAGGATGTTCGGGCGAACCTTGCGGGCAACTTCCTCGAGCCGCCGCTCGATGCGCCGCATCAGCAGCAGCTCGGCGACGCCGGGGATGCGCGAAGCGAATGCGGTGCCGGTCGTGCGGAAGAAATGCCAGCCGTCCACGTCCTCCTCGGCGGCCGCGCCTCCGCGGTGCTTGGGTGTCGTCAGGTGAAAAGTTTCCCAGCCGAGCGCGCGCTGCTCGCGCAGGATCGACAGCGTCCGAAACGTATACCCGCTGTGCAGCGGTATCGAGTGATCCAGCACGTGGAGAATGCGGTGCTTCATGCGACGGTTCGCAGCGCCTCGACGCCGGTGCGGGCGCCGCCCGCGGATTCGCGGCTGGAGTCGCCCATCGCGTTGCGCAGGAACGCCTCGAACATCAGCAGCGACCACAGCGGCGCGCTGTAGTCGCTGGAACCGGACTGGTGCGCCTGCACGAGGTGGCGCAGGTAGCCTTGATCGAACCAGCCGGTCGCGGCCAGCGATGGCCCGAGCACCGCATCGCGCACGCGCTCCTTGAGCGGCCCGCGGAACCAGCGCGCCAGCGGAACGGCGAAGCCCATCTTCGGTCGGTAGAGGATCTCCTGCGGCAAGCGAGGCTCCATCGCCTTCTTCAGCAGGTACTTGCCCTCCTGGCCGCGGATCTTCAGGCTCGAGGGCAGGGTTGCGAGCCATTCGACCAGCGAATGATCCATCAGCGGCTCGCGAACCTCCAGCGAATGGGCCATGCTCGCGCGGTCGACCTTGGTGTTGATGTCGCCGATCAGGTACGTCTGCAGGTCGAGGTACTGGACGAGCGCAAGCGGATCGGACGCGTCCGTCCGCGCCGCATGGCGGCGGAACACGTCGAGCGCGTCGTAGCCCTGCAACTGCGACTTCAGCGCGCCGCTGAACAGTCGCGCGCGCATCGGTGCCCGCAGGATCGATACCGAGTGGAAATAAGCCCCGACGGCGTCGCGTGCGAGCGATTCGAACGTGGTCTTCGCGCGGACTGCGCGCGGCGCCCAGTCGAGCTTCGGATACGCGCGTCCGAGCAGGCCGAACACGGGCCCGCGCAGCGTCTGCGGGAACGCACTGCGCATCCGTTCTTCCATCAGATGGAGCCGGTACCGGCGGTAGCCGCCGAACGATTCGTCGCCGCCGTCGCCCGACAGCGCCACCGTCACGTGCTTACGCGCGAGCTGGCACACGCGATAGGTGGGAATGGCCGAGCTATCGGCGTAGGGCTCGTCGTAGATGCCGGCCAGCGTGTCGATCAGGTCGAAGTCGTCGCTCGCCACCTGCTCGACTCGATGATTGGTGCCATAACGCGTCGCGACGATCTGCGCGAACGCGGCTTCGTCGAACGCAGGATCGGCGAAGGCGATCGAGCACGTGTTGACGGGCGTGCTCGACAGCCCGGCCATCGTCGCGACGACTGCGCTCGAATCCACCCCGCCGGACAGGAACGCGCCGAGCGGCACCTCCGAGATCATCCGCAGGCGCACCGACTCGCGCAGCCGCTCGTCGAGCTCGGCGCAGGCATCGTCGATGCCGAGCGTGCTGTCGCACGTGAACTGCACGTTCCAGTACTCGCGCGGCTGCGGCAACGGCTGTCCACGTCGGATCGCGAGCGTGCACGCAGGCGCGAGCTTCAACGCACCGCGGAAGATCGTCCTCGGCTCGGCGACGTAGCCGAGCGCAAAGTATTCTTCGACCGCGCACGGATCGATGTCGCGCGCGAGGCCGCCGTGCGCAAGCAGCGATTTCAGCTCGGAGCCGAAGATCAGCATTCCGTCGGGCAGCACGGCGTACTGTAGCGGCTTTACGCCCAGCCGGTCGCGCGCGAGAAACAGCGTCTCGCGGTTGCGATCCCACAGCGCGAACGCGAACATGCCGCGAAATCGCGTCACGCACGCCTCGCCCCACGCTTCCCATGCGTGGACGATCACTTCGGTATCGCTGCGCGTCCTGAACACGTGCCCGAGCGCGGTCAGCTCGGGAATCAGCTCACGGTAGTTGTAGATCTCGCCGTTGAAAACGACACAGACGCTGTGGTCCTCGTTGTACAGCGGCTGCTGCCCCGTCGACAGGTCGATGATCGACAGCCGCCGATGTCCAAGCCCGACACCGGGCTCGACGTGGACGCCGACCTCGTCGGGACCGCGATGGTGCTGCGACTCGTTCATCCGGACGAGCACGTCGCGATCGATCTCGCGGCGCCCCTTCGTATCGAACATGCCGGTGATTCCGCACATTTTTCAATCGCTCCCCGTCGTGAGCCGCGCCGTCGCCTCGGCTGCGGATCGCCGGCCCGCCCGCCGCGACCGGGCGAGCAGACGCTCATATAGCGCTTCGTATTGCCCGACCATCGCGTCGAGCCCATAAAGCTGCTCGGTGCGTGCACGCCCCGCCAATCCCGCGAGCCGTGCCGCCTCCGGCGCATTGGCGTAATGCGTCAGCGCCTGCGCAAGCGCCGCGACGTCGTCGCTCGGCACGAGCAGACCCGTGCGTCCGGCGTCGATCAGCTCACCATTGCCGCCGACGTCGGTGGCGATCACCGGCAACGCAGTCGCCATCGCCTCGAGGATGGTGTTCGATATCCCCTCGGCCAGCGACGGGAGCACGAACGCGTCGAACGTGCGCAGCAGGCCGGCGACGTCGGTCCTCGCACCGGCAAGCCACGCCAGGTCGGCGACCCCCGCGCGCGCCAGGATCGTACGAACTTCGCCCTCCGAAGGTCCGTCGCCGACGATGACGAGTCGCAGCCGCGAACGCAGCGACGGCGTGTCCGCCAGCGCGCGCACGAAAGCGCGCGCAAGCAGTGCCTGGTTCTTCACCGGCTGCATCCGACCGACGGTGCCGCAGATCCACAAGGCCGGATCGTTGAACGGGCAATCCGCCGCCCGCACGCGGGCCACTGGCGCCGTGAACGCCTCGATATCAACGCCGTTGACGATGTTGGTTACTTGCGAAGGCTCGACACCCACGGCATCGACAAGATACCGCTCGAGGTCACGAGACAGCGCGACGTAGTGGCTGACAAATGGCCGGTAGGCGCGCCGAACTGCACGATACGTCCGGTTGGTGCCGTCGAGATCGCCTACGTCGCGACCGTGCTCGCCGTGAACGCGCAACGGCACGCCCGACAGCCACGCCGGAAGGCTCGCTTCGAGTGCCGCAAGGTTGCGCGTGTGCACGATCGCCGGCCGCAGCCGTCTGAACAGTCCGAAGAGCCGCGGCAGCAGCTTGATGCCATGGCCGGGAGCCTTGTGCAATTCGATGAACTCGACGTCGCCGCGCGTCACTCGCTGCCGGAACTCGGTGGCGTTGGTCAGCGAGACCACGACATGTCGGTAGCGTTCACGCGACATGCGGTTCAGCAGATTCACGAGACCGTTCTCGAGACCGCCGACGTCGAACCGATAGACGACGTGCGCGATCAGCGGACGCGGCGCGCTCGTGGTCACAGCGATCGCCCGCCGCGTGCGGCGCGTGCACCTGTGGCGGGCACGTTGATGCTCACCGCAGCTCCCGCGCCTGTGCAAGCGCGGTCGCAACCGGCGGCCAGGCGTCGTCTACGAAGCGCTGCAATTC
>Ga0163163_10000861_pt1 | contig 25853 bp, 20 predicted proteins | sample S65metaG_FD_119766 | JGI IMG/M metagenome (GOLD analysis project Ga0163163, IMG submission 119766) | Switchgrass rhizosphere microbial communities from Kellogg Biological Station, Michigan, USA - S6-5 metaG | ecosystem: Host-associated > Plants > Roots > Rhizosphere > Soil | place: USA...
CCCTTCACCCTTCACCTTTCACCTTATGGCAAGTCGTACTCCTTGCCTTCCGTAGCCAATTCCATCGGAAATTCTTTCTGATTTTTTTCTTTTAAACCGGCAAATAGCTCATTCAATTTTGAATCGGTGTGAGAGGGGTCGTGATGCGCTAATAACAGATGTTTTACTTCGGCCCTGCAGGCGAAGGTTACGGCATCGTCCATGCTTGAATGGCCCCAGCCAACCCGGGTTTCATATTCGCGGTTATTGTATTGGGCATCGTGTAACAAAAGATCTGCCCCGGTGGCAAGATCAAATCCTGAAATCCAATCATGATCTTTAATCATTCCGGCGCGGCCCAGAGCGGGTTCGTGGTCAGGGATATAAGTGAACACAGAATTGCGTCCCCGAATTCTAAAACCTAATGTGGGACCTGGATGAATAACATAAGAAGTTTGTATGGTGAAGGGTCCGATTTCAAAAAGGCTATTCTCCAATTCGTGCATTTCCAGTCTGCATGGAAGCTCACGTAACCTGACTGGGAACAATGGAGGCGAAAGATATCGGGAGAGCCTGGCATGAAGCGTGCTGGCGCTGCTGGCGGGTCCCCAGATATGTACTTCCATCTCCGGGTCAAAGAGCGGTCTGAAAAAGCCCAGTCCCTGAATATGGTCAATGTGCAAATGCGTCAAAAGAATATCAACCCGCTTACGACCATTGCCCGGATTTGAAAGCCGGATGCCTGAGCCGCCGTCAAGGACAAGGGTCCATCCATCTTCCGTCACCTCAGTGCAGGAAGTATTCCCTCCATAATAATTTGTGTCCGGACCAGTCGTGGGTATGGACCCACGAACGCCCCTAAGTGTGATTTTCATTTTCTTTCAATTCCCAAAATATTGCAACTGCTCCAACGAACTTGCCAGCCCGGGTAAGTATCGGGTATGAAGTGGCGGAGATTTTACGTGACTGGTTATCGAGGCTCTTTATGCGGAATGTTTTGTTATGAGGCGAACACTCCTTGAGTGTCATTACAAGTGGCAATTCTTCAGGTGCCATTGGATTGCCTTGTAGATCAAGCGGGAAGAACATGGTTGACCACCTTTCAACGGGCATTTCACCGCTGTCTTCAAATCGAATGCCCAGTATGATTTCCGCGGGCTCATTATAAAAAATCAGGTTGCCAACGGTATCTGTAATGAAAACAGGTATCGACATGCAATCCGCCAGTTGGCGATTCAGGATGACTTCAATTTCGTGCGCAGCCATACCGTAGGTTTACTCTCAGTTAAATCTAATCCTTTTGGGAGAATAATGCAAGTTAGTGGGATTAGTGGACCCCCGCCTGCGGCGGGACAAGCGGTGGACAAGTGGTCCCGTTGATTGGGTTGATTGGGTTAATTCGTCGTACCATTTGTTCATCCGCCTAACTGGTCCACTGAGCCACTGGTCAACCAATTAGCCATTGGCCTTTTAAGTATTGGCCCTTTTTTCTACTTTGCCTCATTGAACGGTTTTAACCATTATGATTGAGCTTTTTGGTTACAGTCTGGCTTTGTTTATCGGTTTTTCCCTTGGCCTTGTAGGCGGCGGCGGCTCTATCCTCGTCATTCCGGTGCTTGTATTCTTCTTTAAAATTGATCCTTCGTTTGCCACCTCTTACTCCCTGTTCATCGTCGGCATCTCGGCATTTTGTGGCAGCATTACACAGGTAAAGAACAGAAATGTTGAATACAAGGCGGTTTTTCAATTCGGCATCCCCTCCGTCATCGCCCTGCTTATTGTTCGAAAATGGTTACTACCACGTATACCCGAAATAGTTTATCACAGTGGCGGCGTCATGATTTCGAAGGCCTTGCTGATCATGGTTGTCTTCTCTATTCTTATGATCGTGGTAGGTCTCACGATGATCCGCCAGAAGAAATATGAACCCATCAACGGTGACCTCAGGCGGCCAAGGCTTTTTGTTCAGGGCCTGTTGACAGGTGCAGTGACCGGTTTCATTGGCATTGGCGGCGGATTTATCATTGTTCCATCTCTGGTCCTTTTTGCCGGCCTGCCCATGAGAAGGGCCATCGGCACCAGCCTGGCCATTATTACCATCAATTGCATTGTTGGCCTGTTGAGTAATTGGAATTTGCTTTCGTCACTTCATTATCCCTTCCTTTTCAGGTTTGCCTTTCTTTCCATACTGGGTATGCTATTAGGAAGCTGGTTCATCAAACTGATTCCCGACAAACAGTTAAAGCCGATTTTTGGCTGGATTATTCTTGCCATGAGTGCCTTTGTCGTAATGAGGATCTTTTTGCGGTACTAGCCTGCCTGCCGGCCTTGCTTCGCCGAAGCTTCGCGAAGGCAAGCAGGCAGGCCCATGCTCAGAATATGCAGTATAGTTTGTAGATTAGGATATCATGTCATGAACTATGAACCATGATCCGGAATAGCATTCTATTCATTATTATTCTGTTGCTGCAGCTTGATCAATCCCAGGCGCAAAGCCCCACCATCGACAGCCTCAAAAAGAAATTCCAGGGTCAAACCGGATCTGAAAAAGCCGCAACTGCATTAAGAATATCAAAAGCATATTGGGTATTTGGAAGTTCTGGAACCAAAGAAGCATTTGATGGAGCAAGAGACTGGGGGCGCCAGGCATACGAGCTTGCTGTCGATAACCAGGCCGATAGCCTGAAAGCTGAATCTACATTTCAGTTAGGTCTCATCAATTTCTATTCTTACCAGTATGGCGGCAATTTCGATATGGCAGTAAACAGGTTTTTACAAGCGCTGCCTGATCTGAAAAAATTCAGATCACAGGCTTCGCTGGGATATTGTTATGGCCATCTTGGAAACGCCTATCACATGATCGGAAAATTACCCGAGTCTCTTCCTTACCTTGATTCGGCGGTGACCATCTTGAAGGAATTGGGGGACACGAATTTTGCCACTTTCGCACTGGCAACGCTTGGGCATTGTTATTTCGATTTGGGAGACTATAAGAATGCGTATGCTATAGGGAACGAAGCCATCAAGCTCTCACAGCATGCTAAGAATACTTTCCCAAAGGTTTATTCACTGCTCCATCTTGAAAACTTGTACCTGGCAGCGGGTTTGCCGGAAGTTTCGCGCCAATATTTTTACCGGATACTTGAGTTAGAGCCTATTGACAAAAGGATTGTTCCAAACACCGTCGAGACGGGGTTGACGAGGTGGGCCTTTTCAATTGCAGGGGAGGCATACATACGATCAGGAATGATAGACTCAGCCTCGCGGCTGACGCGGAAAGTTGAATTTGACACAACCGATTTCTATTCGATGGATTTTTACGGAAAGCTATATGCGGCGCAAAAAAATTATGGTGCTTCACTGGGGTGTTTCCTGAAGTCTTATCAGAAGGCAGTGAATTTGGGACACGTGATTGGGGTAGCGCAGAAGGCAATCGAAATCGGTTCAGATTATTTGCGGTTGCAACAATTGGAAGAAGCCGAAAAATATGCAAAAACTGGTTTTGAAAAGGCGTCAGGTATTCATGCTTTGATGGAAATGAGCCGATCGGCAGGACTGTTAAGCGATATATACGCTGCAAAAACGGATTTCAAAAAGGCGTTAAGCTATGACTTGTTGAACAGAACACTGAATGATTCCGTCGCTTCTGATCAATTCCGGCGCCGGCTGTTCCTGGTGCAGGTACAGGATGAGTTGGACAAACAAAAGCAGGCAGCGTTACTTCTAGCACAGGAAAATAAGATCAGGGATCAACAGCTAAAGCAAAGTGCTACCGTGCGAAACTTTCTCATTGCTGGTATTCTCGGCCTGGCCTTACTTGCGATTCTCATCATTCGAAGTAACCGCCAGCGCCGGTTATCTAATTTATTGCTCAAGGAAGAAAAAGAAAAAGTTGAACACGCACTTCACGATTTGAAATCAGCGCAGGCTCAGCTGGTGCAAAGGGAAAAAATGGCATCATTGGGTGAACTCACTGCGGGTGTAGCGCACGAGATTCAGAACCCGCTCAACTTCGTCAATAATTTTTCAGATCTGAATCGCGAGCTGCTGGCCGAGTTGCAGGAAGATCTGAAGTCAGGAAAGCATGAAAATATAAATGAGCTTGCCGAAGATATTATCAGGAATGAAAACAAAATCAACGAGCATGGCAAGCGGGCGGAGAGCATCGTGAAAGGTATGCTAATGCATTCCAGGGGAGGCGTTGGACAAAAGGAAAAAGTAAATCTCAACGCACTCGCAGATGAATACCTGAGACTTGCTTACCATGGCTTTCGCGCGAAAGAAAAAGACCAAAATGCCGCCGAGTCTTTGTGGAATGCAAAACTTATCACTGAATTCGATTCGAACCTGCCTGAGATGGATGTGGTTCCGCAGGATATTGGCAGGGTGTTATTGAATATTTACAACAATGCATTTTATGCCCTTGCTGAAAAAGCGAAGAAGGCGACTTCAGATTTCCAGCCAACCCTGGTGGTACAAACAAAGAAAACAAAAGATGCGGTACAGGTGAGCGTTAGGGACAATGGGGATGGCGTACCGGAAGCAATCAGGAGCAAAATTTTCCAACCTTTTTTTACCACCAAACCAACCGGCCGGGGAACCGGGCTTGGCCTAAGTTTGAGCTATGATATCATTACCAAGGCGCACGGAGGAAAAATCGACGTAGCCTCCAGGGAGGGCGAATATTCAGAGTTCATAATACTATTACCTATTCAACTTAATGAGTAAATTTATAGATGTTCGTTTCAAATCCTTCCCGCGATATCAAAACATATATATTTTTTCTTTTTGTTTTTGTGCTCGCAGGCTGTAACCGGCAGCCCGACCGAATTCCGTTTCCAAAACAGGAATCGACTTACGCTTTTCCAAAAACAACCCCGCTGCATCTCACCGATCCCAAACCGCTTCATTGGCAGGTGCATCGCGCCGACAGTTTAAGAAATCCAATCGTAAAAGATCTGGAAATTGACAAGGTCCCGGCGAGCCCAATTGATTTTGGAAATTTTATTGATCTGCCAACAAAGCCTGAGGATAGCAGATTTGATTTTGCCCGCCTTCCAGACACCAGTTTCGATCTGGCTTCCGTTCCAAAAACGAAATTCAAATATTCAGTTTCAGTTCTGCCTGCACCACAAAGAAATAAAGCGGGACTCCCCAGGATCAAGGATAGCGCTTCGAGATCAATTTTTATTTACTCAGAAGAGCAAGGGTTGATCGGCAATTTGGTTCAGGCGATCAAGATGGATCATGAAGGAATGATGTGGTTCGCTACCAATATGGGTATTGTGCGATTTGATGGCGAATACTTTGAGATTTACGATGTGATTGAATTGGATAAGACGGGCAGACGATATAATGTGGTCGGAATACACGAGGACAAGCGGGGAAGGATTTGGTTCACGACTGTGGGTGGAGGATTGGTGGCTATTGATTCCCGGGAAAAGCAATTGCTGCGACTGGGCAAACAACAAGGATTGTCTGGAAATGTAAATATTGGGATGCATTGGGATGGTGAAGGAAGAATATGGCTTTGCGATATCAACTCGGGTGTGGAAGTCATTGACCCGGATGCGCAAACCATTCAACACCTAAACAGATCCAACGGTCTGAGAGTTGTGGCCCCAATATTACCCATTGGTGATTCAAAAGGCCGAATCTGGATCGGTGGAAACGGTGATACGCTTTGTATTTATTCTCCCGTTGAAAAAAAGATCCGCTATCTCGGGAAAAATCTAATTCCGCATAGCGAAACGGCGGTGATCCCCATTCTTGCCGATAGCAAGGATAGAATTTGGGCGTCTGGACAATCCAGTTTGATTGAGATCTCCAGCGAAGAAGGCATTATTCGGCGATTCCACTATCCCCCAAACTTCCTGGACGATTTGGTTTATGATGCGACTGAAGACTCCCACGGGCGGTTATGGCTAGCCGAAGGTAACAGGGGACTGACGGTTTTGGATCCTGCCACCAACAGGGTGAGGCGGATTACAGCTTCACTTGGACTGGGCACCAATAGTCTCACCGCAATTGAAAAAGACAACAAAGGCAATATCTGGATTGGTTCTCTCGTAGGGATTCTCGAGGTTCCGGCAAATACGGGAATTATGGTGAACCTCACCACTGCCCAGGGGCTGAGTTCGCCAGACGTTTGGGGATTTGCGGAGGACAGCCTGGGAAGAATATGGGTTGGCACTACAAGAGGAACAGACCTGATCGATGGAAAAAAGAATACGATCACGCACCTTGGAAAAATGATCAATCACCAACAGATGGGTGATAAATTCGCCTTCGGAAGTCCCGATAGTATTTGGATTGCTGGCGGAGGATTGAGCGTTATTGATACAAGGAATGGAAAGCTGGCGCAGTTTCACGATGCAAGCATTATGGAAAGGGGAGCCATCCTAAGGATTAAGAAAGATTCCAAGGGTATGATTTGGCTGTCGACAATTTCTAAGGGTGCGATCGTAATTGATCAGGTGAGCGATACCGTTAGCATTGCGGGTCGCGCAGAAGGCATGTTGAGCAACCAAAACTGGGGAGTGGAGGAAGATAACCAGGGCCGCATTTGGGCACCCTCAGATAGCGGCATGAATGTGATCTCCGCCGACCGGAAAACCGTATCTACTTTGTTATTGGGTAAGCGGCCCAATGACAAACCAGTATTCGGCGCTTTAAAAGACAGCCTTGGAAGGATCTGGATCGCTGGTCTCTTCGGTCTCTATATGGTAGATCCCGTAAAATCAACTGTCACAACTTTTACGGAAGCCGAGGGCCTGGATGCCCCCGACGTTTATACGCTTATGACCCACGATGGTTTGATATATGCAGGCACAGGAAAAGGGCTTACCGTGATCAAACAACCCGACGCGGATGATTCCACCTGGAAGGTTACCAATTATAGGAAGGCACAAGGATTAGGTGGTTTGAATTTCAATAGTGGGGCCGTGCTGGTTTCGTCCTCTGGACAGATTTGGTGGGGGATCGACAAGATTGTAACCATCATGGATCTACCACGACCAGACAGCATTCCGTCAACGACTTACATACGCGGCATCGATATTATGGACAAGCCCGCCACGTTCAAAGAAGAAGAGAAATCGTTTGCGGGATTGCAACCCGGGGACACGTTGTGGTCTTCGGCCTACGACAGTTTTTTTGTGGCTGGAAAGGATGTTGGCGGGGGTATAAAAAAGAAATGGGATTGGGATAGCCTTGGCGGACCGTATTTAATGCCCAACAGACTCAGCCTCCCCTACAGTCAGAATTTTTTGAAATTCTATTTCAGCTCGAACGAACTGAGTCACCGTGATCAAAAAAGATATCGATATATATTGGAAGGAATTGATCGAAATTGGAGTCCGGTAAGTCAGAATCCTTTTACTGAAAATTACCGTGACCTGCCACCAGGAAATTATCGGTTCAGGGTAAGCAGCAGAGGGCTTAACGGTAAGTGGTCTGATCCGGTAGAATTCAGTTTTTCTATTCTTCCTCCATGGTGGCGCACCTGGTGGGCATATACTATTTACGCGCTTATTATTGGTGCCATCGCCCGCGCAGTTGTTTTGGCAAGATCAAGGGCGCTCAGGCGTGAAAACATAATCCTGGAATCGAAAGTGACACAGCGTACAGATCAGCTGAGAAAATCATTGGAAGACCTGAAGGATATGCAATCCCAACTCATACAGCGTGAAAAAATGGCGAGCCTTGGAGAGCTCACCGCAGGCGTAGCGCACGAAATTCAAAATCCGCTCAACTTCGTCAATAATTTTTCGGAATTAAACAATGAATTGATCACAGACCTGAAAGAAGAAATTAACAGGGGGAATATGAACGAAGTGTCGGTCATCGCAGATAACATCATTGCCAATGGCGCGAGGATCACGGAACACGGTAAGCGAGCTGATGCCATTGTAAAAGGCATGCTACAACATTCCAGGGCCTCATCAGGTATGAAGGAACTCACTGATGTAAATAATCTCGCAGATGAGTATCTCCGCCTCAGCTATCATGGCCTTCGTGCGAAAGACAAGGGATTCAACGTCACATTCAAAACGAATTTCGATCCTTCGTTACCAAGGATAAAAGTGATATCACAGGACCTTGGCCGGGTACTGTTGAATATTTACACGAATGCGTTTTATAGTGTGTCTGAAAAAGCCAAAACAGCAGGTGCAGGTTTTGAGCCGCTTGTAACCGTTTCCACCGAAAGGAAGTCTGATCATGTGGTGATAAAAATCCGGGACAATGGCATGGGGATTTCCGACACCATCAGGCAAAAGATCTTCCAGCCCTTTTTTACCACCAAGCCTACGGGCCAGGGAACGGGACTGGGTTTGAGTCTGAGCTATGACATCATTACGAAAGCTCATGACGGGACCATTGAGGTAAATACCAGGGAAGGTGAATTTGCGGAGTTCGTTTTATCGCTGCCAATTGATGAAGCTTGAAAAAGCGAGAAAATTCGAAAAATTGGGCTTACTTCGTTTACCTTCCGGTTATAAAATCCGACCAATAAAGTCTTAAATCTTATGAAATTCCGGGTCGTCAAAAATATCGGCTACCCAACGGGAACCCATCAACGAAACAATTAAATTTACCGGCATAAATACCCTGCGAAGGGTGGAGTGTCAAAACCAATGTTAATCAAATTAAATGGATATGAAAATCCTGGTGGTAGATGACGAAAGGGACATTCAGACACTTTTCGAGCAAAGATTCAGGCGTGAAATTCGGGATGGGTCGATGAGTTTTGCTTTTGCATATTCGGGGGAAGATGCACTATCTTATCTATTGAATCATGTCCACGAAGCGGTATTGATACTTTCAGATATCAATATGCCGGGAATGAGTGGGTTGGACTTGCTGAAAGAGATCAAACGTAAATTTGAGAATCCGCCCCCCATTGTAATGATGATTACGGCATATGGAGATGCCGATAACTATAATACTGCTATGCGGCTGGGTGCAGATGATTTTCTGACCAAGCCGCTAGACTTTTCTTTATTAAAGGAGAAATTAAAAAATCTGAACTGATGGCCAAGATCCTGGTGGCGGATGACGAAACCGACCTCGAGATCCTCATCAAGCAGAAATTCCGGAGGCAGATCAGGGAACGGCAATATGAGTTTGTTTTCGCGATCAACGGGGTAGATGCACTGGCGAAGATCGCCGAACATCCGGATATTGATATCGTACTCAGCGACATTAATATGCCAGAGATGGACGGGTTGACGCTATTGGGTAAAATCGCTGAAACAACCCCGCTGATCAAAGCCGTAATTGTATCTGCCTATGGCGATATGGATAATATCCGCCAGGCCATGAACCATGGTGCTTTTGACTTCCTTACCAAGCCGCTCAATTTTGAGGACCTTGAACTTACCATGATCAAGACCCTCCGTCATGTAACGCAAACCAAAGAAACGTTGCGGGCCATTCGCGAAAATAATATTCTGCGGATGTACGTAGATGAGTCGGTGTTGCAATTCATGAACCATCGGGAGTTTGAATCATCATTGACTGTAAATGAAACCATAGAGGCCAGTGTGGCATTCATCGATATTTGCGGCTTCACTGCGATCACTGAAAGAGAGCCCGCTGATGAAGTGGTGAAATTGCTCAACAATTATTTCGACGTGATGGTTAAGGAGATCATCGCCCAGCGCGGACACATTGATAAATTCATGGGTGATGCCGTGATGGCCGTTTTCAGGGGAGATTTTCATTTAGACCGCGCCATCGATTCGGCTTTGAATGTGCGCACACAGCTTGGCGCGATGACAGACACCCGCCTGGGATTCATGCCAAAGGTCTCTATTGGTATTCACAGCGGGGAGTTGATCTCCGGCAATATTGGATCTGCCACCCTCCGTCGGTTAGACTATACCGTTATCGGCGACGTTGTGAACACGGCGCAGCGCTTACAAAGCGCGGCCAAGGACGGTCAGATCATTATCAATCATATTTCTTACGAAAAAGTCAAAGAATCCTTCAATTGCAGCAAGATTGGCGAGGTTGTGTTGAAAAACAAAGTCAATCCGGAAGTCATTTACGAAGTGTTGGATTGAGAATTCAAAAGTCAAAATTCAAAAGTCAAAAGTGGGGCCGGCAAGATCTACTTTTTACTTTTGACTTTTTACTTTTGAATTTCTCAAAAGTTTGCCGTAATAGAATTTGACAGCGTGTAATAAAACTTCGGAATTGGCACAACCGGATGGCTGTCATATAAAGCGCCGTATATAACAGCGAAGCCGAAATGCTTGCCTGCATTGATCGTCCATTGGAGGTGAGGCGCAATGCGGGGTTCAAAATGGTCTGGTCGGGTTTGGAAGAAGACGTTGAACACAATATCGCTGTTGCCGCTCAATTTCCAGTCAAATCGAAAATAGGAATTAACCTTCCACAAATTGGATTCAACGGGTTCGGGATTTGGAGGGACCTTCACCGAATCCACCCCAACATAGTCCCAGCGTTCTGCTTCATAAAACAAGCCAAGTCCGGCATTGCAATCAAATTTGTCGCCTTTAAAAAAATTGTAACGGACATTCGCGCCGCCTAATACGCGCATTTCCATTCCGCGCTTATTATCCCACTGGTATTGAAAAAATGGTTCCGGTTGAAATTTATCCCTGTAATGATGTCGAAGCCGCAAATGAATATAACCGGCATTGAGGATATCTTCAGGGCCATTGTACGTAAATCGGTAACTGCCTGCAACAATCAGCAATTCTTTGTTTTTCTGCATTGAAAATGCTGCCGTATTTGTGGCATCGTAGAGTGTGGTTTTTTGTTTGTCAATTTCCAAACCCATGGACAGGTTGAAATTATAGCCAGCCTTTGGAGAATAGGCATTGGTATCCGTCTTGTCGATGTTGAGGATCTGGCTGCAGGTGAACAGCGGAGACAGGAAGTAAAAAGTAAAAAGTAAAAATTCAAAAGTGGTGGCCGGTAAATTCCCTTTTGACTTTTGAATTTTTACTTTTGAATTTTTAATTGTCATCGTAGCCCTTCACAGTTACGTTCTTACTCTCCCGGCAGGGATAACCAAATGCGTATTTAAAATCTTTCTGATTGTTGATGGTGTTATAGAAATCGTCGAAATATTTGAGGGTTTCTTTGACGTACTTCGGATCCAGTAACTTGTTATTTGAATAAAGCGCGTAGATGTCTGGCTTCAACTTATTGAACAATTCGAACACCTTTGCAAAGGATGCCATGTCTGGCATACAAACGCCACGGTATCTTCTTTCGCGTACAGAATTCATATCGAGTTGTTCAGGCGGTTGTGCATAGGGTGCATCCACCAAACCAGCATGATCGAAATCATAGGCAATGGGGGAGGGCGTGGCCGCCGAATCCTTTCCTATCAATTTTATGTTATGCAGGTAAGGCAATGACCAGTCAACATTTCCAATCAGGTATTCAAAGACCATCGTGATCATGTAATCGTCCTGCACGGTGTTGGTCGACTGAAAGCCTTTCGTCTCAATGACCACACCTTCATTTCGCTTTGCCATTTGCTTTTCTTCTTCCAGGAAAAAGCCCCAGAATGGTGCGCTCTTCTTTCCTTTCTTGGTGTCGTCAAGTGTAACTTTCACCAGCCGTGCCCGAAAGCTTTTTGGGGTGACCAAATTATGCAGCTTGTAGACCATATACTCACGGATCACATAGTCGTCGGCGCGACAGGGCATAACGAGCTTCAGTTTGTCCTGCTTTGAAAAAATTGTGGAATCCAGCGATGCGCCTTTTTCAAAATTTAATAACAGTGGCGGGTAGCCGCAATTTGCGCGCATGTTGCGGAAATGCCCCCGGGTTTTTGCCTTGAGGGGAATATTATGTTCCAGGTTGTCGGCCCCGGTATAAACGAGGCTGGCATTGTGGTAGGCAGGCGTTTCTCCACGATCGTTGAGGAGCTCGCTGAGCTCACCTTTGATCGTCACATTAAGCACATCGTCTTTGTCAAACAAGCCTTCTTTTGAATCCTGGGAATGCGTTGAAACAGGTGCGAAGCCAAAGCAGATAGCTGCGGCCAGGCAAAGGAGGGGAATTCTCACGACTGATAGTTTCTATTAATATACAGAATAAAGGTGAAAGGTGAAAGGGATCATTTCCGAGAAAATTTCATTACCGCAACGTCACCCGCTATGAAATTGAGGGTATTCTTATTGGTAACGGTAAACTTGTCAACCATATTCAGGGTTTCGAGGAACACCTTTTCGCCATCGCCGGGACAAGCCATCCTGGTCATGGCAAACGGATCTTTGAAGCTGATCGTATTGCCACTCGTTTTGAGGGGTCCGTTGAAGTTGTTGCAACTGGTATTCCCGGCAAATTTGCTGGTTGCGAGATTAAAGCTGATGGTTGGTTTCTTGTCGTGAAAAAGGGAATCGAAATTCCTTCCGGTTGCCGAGATATCGTTCAATTCCCAGTTTCCGTCGAGTAGTACAGAGTCCCTCATGACCTGGTTTGTTTGCGTGCTGTGTTTGGAATTCTTGCAATCCTGCCCCAGGAAGAACAGGACGCCCGATATAATTAATAAGAGTTTCATCTGAATCAATTTTATAATAAGACAAATGCAACAAAGCTGCCAGAAATTTCAGATGCGGGTCGGTGATGAGAAACACAAGTCCGGGGAATTTTTAACAAATCAGGAGCTGGCGGGGTTCGAATCAGCGAGGTGGCCCATCCCTAACTCGGGGTATTTGCCCTTAATGGGCGTAAAAAACGAGATGATTTTGGCGAAGTCGGCGGCTTCGTCGTCTGTGGGATAAAATGGTTCTGAAAAAATCAATGTCTTTAAGGAAAAGTCCAGTCCGGCCAATACAATGGGCACGTTGGCTTTTTTGGCTATGTAGTAAAAGCCGGTTCGTATGCGGTCTACCTTTCTCCGCGTGCCTTCGGGTGACATGGCCAGTTTGAAATCCGGGCGGGCCTTAAAAATTTCAGCCACCTGTTCCACCATATTTTGATTGCCGGAACGGTCTACCGGAACTCCGCCTACGGCTTTGAAAAACCAACCCATCGGTCCACTGAACAATTCTTTCTTGCCCAGGAAATGGGCGTCCCGGATGGGCATCACGGCGCGAACGGCCATGCCCATGACCACATCCCATGCACTGGTATGTGGCGCCACCAGGATTATACACTGCCTCAAATCACCGGGTAATTCTCCCTGGATCTTCCAGCCACTTAGTTTCCAGAATATTTTCCAAAAGAGCCGCGTCATGTTTCCGAAAAAAATAAAGCCACCCCGTATGTACGGGATGGCTTACGAAGTTAACTATTCGGTTATGGTTCTCCGAGAGCTTATTGCTTTTTCTCGAGGAGTTGGAAGAACTGATCCAGTTGCGGCTGAATAACGATCCTGGTGCGGCGGTTGGCTGCCTTTCCATCTGGCGTATCATTGGAAGCCACGTCAACATATTCGCTGCGGCCACCGGCGGTAATGCGCTTGGGATCAATGTTGTATTTGTTCTGCAGGATACGCGTAACTGCAGTAGCCCTGAGTACGCTCAAATCCCAGTTGTCCTTGATACAGGAATTCTTAATGGGCACATTATCCGTGTGACCTTCCACCATGAATTCGATGTTTGGTTGTGCATTCAACACCTGTGCAACTTTCTGCAATACGGTTTGAGCCTGGTCTGTTACTACATAGCTGCCACTCTTGAACAACATCTTATCTGAGATAGAGATGAACACCACGCCCTTCTCAACTTTGATTTCGATGTCTTTATCGTTTACATCATTCAAAGCGCCTTTAAGGTTCATCACCAGCGCCATGTTGAGTGAATCCTTGCGGGCCATTGCAGTTTGCAAATCCTGGATATATGCGTCTTTTGCGCCCAGGTTTTCCAATGATTTCTTAACGCTTTCGGCCTGCGTGCCACTGATCACACTCAGGTCTTTCAATTGGTTCAGAACCGTCGTGTTGTTTTCTTTCAGGAAGGCATTTTCCTTCTTCAAAGAAGCGATATCGTTTTCGAGAGAAGTTTGCTTGCGTGCAGCCTCAGCATTTTTGTCGTTGCAGTCCTTTAGGTCATTCTGCAATTTCGTATAGGCGGCATTCAGATCCGCGTTTTTAGCTTCCAGGGTCTTATAAGTCTTGCTACTTACGCAGGAAAACAGTAAAAGGGAAGCCGCGACGGGAACTAAGAGTCGTTTGGTATACATAATATTGGTTTTTAGGTGAGTGCGCAAATATAGGTAATCAGGGGGAAAGGGGAAAGGGGTTGGTTGGGTGGGTTGGGTGGATTAGGTTAATTAGGTTAATTAGGTTAACTAGGTTAATTATTTGCGATTTCTAAAATTCTCTCGCAATTAACCTAGTTAACCTAATTAACCTAATTAACCTAATCCACCCAATCAACCTTCAACCTTTTTCCCTTCTCCTTTAACCCTATAATCACTACCTTTGCACCCTTAAATTTTAGCAGATATGATAAGTGTGAATAATGTTTCGCTCTCATTTGGCAAGCGGGTGCTCTTTGACGAGGTTAATCTAAGCTTCAGCAAGGGCAATTGCTACGGTGTGATCGGTGCCAATGGGGCGGGAAAATCCACCTTTCTAAAAATATTATCGGGTGAAATCGATGCCACCAGGGGCACTGTAGATATTACACCAGGTGAGCGGATGGCGGTCCTCAAGCAAAACCACTTTGAATTCGACGAAGTGACGGCATTGAACACCGTGATGATGGGTCACGAGAAATTATGGAGCCTCATGCATGAGCGCGAAGCCATTTACGCCAAAGCCGATTTCAGCGAAGAAGACGGAATCCGTGCAGGGGAACTGGAAGCAGAATTTGGCGAAATGGGAGGCTACACCGCCGAAAGTGATGCCGCAAGTCTGTTGAGCGAATTGGGTGTGAAGGAAAGTACCCAACAGGTCCTGATGAAAGATCTGCCTGGTGTGATGAAGGTGCGTGTGTTGCTTGCGCAGGCATTGTTCGGAAATCCAGATATCCTGATCCTTGATGAACCTACAAATGACCTTGACGTTGAAACCATCGGCTGGTTGGAGAATTTTTTGGCCGACTATGAGAACATTGTAATTGTAGTGAGTCACGACCGTCACTTTCTTGACGCGGTGTGCACGCACGTGGCCGATGTTGATCGTCAGAAAATAAAAATCTATACCGGTAACTATACTTTCTGGTACGAGTCATCACAATTGATCGCGCGCCAGTTAACAGATAAGAATAAGAAGATCGAAGACAAGCGGAAAGATCTGTTGGAATTCATTGCGCGATTCAGTGCAAATGCTTCGAAGAGTAAGCAGGCTACTTCGCGAAAGAAAGCGTTGGAGAAACTTGTTATAGAAGAGATCGAACCTTCTAATAGAAAATATCCGGGTATCATTTTCAAACAGGATCGTGAAGCTGGTAACCAGGTGCTCAACATCGAAAAATTGGGCAAGCGTGCTGAAGATGGCCGTTGGTTATTCAACGATGTCAGCTTTTCTGTACACAAGCAGGATAAGATTGCATTTGTATCGCGCGACCACCTGGCACTTTCTACTTTTTTCCAGGTCATCAATGGCGAACAACAAGCCGATAAAGGAAAATTTGAATGGGGCACCACCATCACGCGTGCCTATTTGCCCAATGACAACCTGAAATTCTTTGAAGACAAGGATCTGAATTTGATGGACTGGCTTCGTCAGTATGTTCCTCCAACGGTGACTGACGTGGATGAGCCATTCCTTCGCGGATTCCTTGGAAAGATGTTATTTAGTGGTGACGAAATCATGAAGAAAGTTGGCGTGTTGAGTGGAGGTGAGAAAGTGAGGTGCATGATCAGTCGCATGATGCTGCAAAATCCCAACCTTGTCATCCTGGATGAACCCACCAACCATCTCGACCTGGAAAGTATCCAATCTTTCAACGAAAGCATGGTCAACTTCAAAGGCGTGGTGTTGATCACATCGCATGACCACACATTCCTTGAAACGGTTGCGAACAGGGTGATTGAATTGACGCCAAATGGCATCATCGATCGCCTCATGACATTTGACGAATACCTCGAAGACGAACGCATTCATCAGCTTCGCGAAGAAATGTATGGGGAACTGGTAGCGAGATAATTTGTCTTCGAAATCATTTAAATCCCTGCTACATTTATCAAAAAAAAGCATGAAACTTTCGTCTCTGGTTCTCATGGCTTGCCTGCTCATGGGTTCCTGTAAACTGATGAAGAAGGAAGTTGATCCAACCCTTGTTCATCACCAGTTATCAAGCGTTTTTGAAAATTATTACCAGGACCGTCTCAAACTCTTTCCCCTCGAGGCCACCAGCATTGGTGATCCCCGCTACAACGACAAATTGTACGCTGACTTTACAGACAGCTACCGGGATAGTTTACGCTCATTTTATAGTCGCTACCGCGATTCCCTGATTCAATTCAGGGAAGTTGAATTGAATCCCGATGATCATGCAAGTCTGGCCATGTTCCAAAGGGATTTGAGAATTGCCATGCAGAATTTTGATTTCCCTTATCAATTCATGCCTGCGAATCAGTTTTATGCATTGCCTCTCACATTCGGGCAGTTGGGCAGTGGCAGCGGCGACCAGCCATTTAACACTGCGCAGGATTTCGATAACTGGCTGGCCAGGGCAAAAAATTTTGGTGCGTGGGTTGATTCCGCGATCGTCTATTTCAAAAAAGGAGCGGATGCCAAAGTGGTATTGCCAAAGGCACTCGTTGCGAAAATGATTCCTGAGATGCGTGCCATGCAAACAGATGATCCCACAAAGAGCATTTTTTATGGTCCGCTGAATAAATTCCCGGCTTCTTTTAGTGATGCCGAGAAACAGCGTCTTACAGCAGCTTATACAGCATTGATCAAAGACCAAATTCTGCCGGCTTATTCCCGCCTCGCTGATTTTTATGAAAAAGAATATCTGCCGAAGGCAAGAACCAGCACCGGCATTTCAGATGTTCCCGGCGGAAAGGAACGATATCAATTTATGATTCGTTATTGGACGACCACCGACAAGACGCCGGATGAAATATATGCGACGGGCTTGTCAGAAGTGACGAGGATCAAGGCAGAAATGGAGCGGGTGAAAAATGAAACCGGGTTTAAGGGCGACCTGAAGGCCTTCTTCAATTACATGAATACCGATCCCAAATTCTTCCCGTATAAAACGCCTGATGAAGTGTTGAATGCGTTCAGATCAATCCAGGCAAGGATTGAACCGAACCTTGGGAAGATGTTTACGCACTATCCCAAGACCGCATTTGAAATCAGGCAAACGGAAGCGTTCAGGGCGGCCAGCGCGAGTGCTGAATACAACCAGGGTTCTGCAGACGGCAAGCGTCCGGGCATATTTTATGTGCCGATCCTGGATGCGTCGAAATTCAACGTGGCGTCGGGCATGGAATCTTTGTTTTTGCATGAAGCCATTCCGGGCCATCACTACCAGATCAGTTTGCAACAGGAAAATGATAGTCTGCCGAAATTCCGTCGCTTTGCCGGATATGGCGCTTACCAGGAAGGCTGGGCACTCTATTGCGAGTCGCTGGGTAAGGAATTGGGATTGTATACTGATCCCTATCAGTACATGGGAGCGCTGGGTGATGAGATGCATCGCGCAATTCGCCTGGTGGTTGACGTTGGTATGCACACGAAGGGGATGACGCGGGAAGAGGCGATAAAATATATGATGGACAATGAAGCTATCAGCGAGCAGGGAGCAACTGCAGAGATTGAAAGGTATATGGCTCTGCCCGGACAGGCGCTGAGTTATAAAATAGGCGCTTTGAAAATTCGCGAGCTGAGGACGAAGTACGAAAAGGAACTGGGTACGAAATTCAGTCTGGCCAAATTCCACGATTACCTGTTAAAGCAAGGTCCGATGCCGTTGGATGTGTTGGAATCCGTGATGGACGCGTGGGCGCAAGAAAGTCTTTTGAATTAACAAGAAAACCCACCTAAAATAACCGGAAAAGGGTATTGCATTCTCCTCGATTTTGCTGTCTCTTTGTTATGCAGAACCGGGCAAAGCCCGACAGTTGTAGAGTCAATATTTTTCTCATGTTGTTCCCCTCCCCACCGTAGTGTGAGGAGGGGTCTTTTTTTAAACCAAAGAAATTTAGTAAAAAAATGCTAAAAATATTAGTGTGAATAACTAAAAAATACTACCTTTAGTGAAACGCTAATTTTACTAACTATCTAAATCAATATTTATGTCGAACTCGGAAAAACTCAAGGCACTAAAGTTGACGATGGACAAAATCGAAAAGGATTTTGGCAAAGGATCGGTAATGCTCATGAACGAAAAGGCGGAAAACACCATTGAAGTGGTGTCCACAGGATCAATCGGATTGGATGTAGCCCTCGGCATCGGCGGATTGCCCAGAGGAAGGGTCATTGAAATATATGGTCCTGAATCTTCCGGTAAGACTACCATCGCTATTCACGTGATCGCCGAAGCGCAAAAGAAGGGAGGCATGTGCGCGATCATCGATGCGGAACACGCATTTGACAGCTCTTACGCCCAGAAATTGGGTGTTGATGTAGACAACCTGCTGATCTCTCAACCCGATTATGGGGAGCAGGGATTGGAAATTGCCGACCGCCTAATTTTGTCGGGCGCGCTCGACGTAGTGGTAATCGACTCTGTGGCAGCGCTGGTTCCAAAGGGAGAATTGGAAGGCGAAATGGGTGACAGCAAAATGGGTCTCCAGGCCAGGCTGATGAGCCAGGCGTTGAGGAAACTCACTGCAACCATCAGCAAAACCAACACAATTTGCATTTTCATTAACCAGCTTCGCGAAAAGATTGGCGTGATGTTCGGCAATCCCGAAACAACCACCGGCGGTAACGCACTAAAATTTTATTCTTCCGTTCGTCTTGACATTCGCCGCATGGCGCAGATCAAGGATGGGGATGAAGCCATCGGTAACCGCGTAAAGGTGAAAGTGGTGAAGAACAAGGTTGCTCCTCCGTTCAGAGCCGCAGAATTTGATATTGTGTTTGGACAAGGCATCAGCAAAACGGGCGAAATCATCGATATGGGTGTCGAGCTCGGTATCGTTCAAAAGAGTGGTAGCTAGTTCAGCTATAACAGCGATAAGCTCGGCCAGGATCGCGATGCGGTTAAGCAATTGCTGACCGATAATCCCGAACTCGCAACTGAACTCGAAAACAAGATCAGAGAAAAGATCAAAGAGATGCAGACCGTGTAGAGGCTAAAGATTTTTTGGAAAGCCATCCCAGACATGGGGTGGCTTTTTTATTTTGGATACCAGATACCAGATACCGGATACCAGATACCGGATAGTGTGTGTTTGGGTGTGTCATTTGCTTAAAACAATTGAAGTTAAAACACACCCTCACTCAAACTATCCGGTATCTGGTATCTGGTATCCGGTATCCAGTTCGTTCGTATCTTCCTTCTATGAAACAAATCCGAAAACTGGCGGCGCGGAAACGCATCGCCATGGTTGCGCACGACAATAAAAAGCACGACCTGATCGACTGGGCCGATTATAATAAAGCGGTACTGGCGAGGCATGAACTGCTCGCAACGGGAACGACGGGCAAAATGCTGGAAGATGCACTTGACAGGCCCGTAAAAAAATTGTTGAGTGGCCCGCTGGGTGGCGATCAACAAATTGGCTCACTCATCGCCGAAGGTGAAATCGACGTGCTTATCTTTTTCTGGGATCCAATGGAAGCGCAACCCCACGATCCGGATATCAAGGCCCTCCTGCGGCTCGGCGTGGTATGGAATATTCCCATCGCCTGCGACCGCGCCACTGCTGACTTCATGATGACTTCCCCATTGATGCATGATGTATACGAATCTTATCTGCCGGATTATTCTGATTACTCAAAGCGAAAAATAAAATAAATTTAAACGGGTCACGCGATCATGAGTTTGATTTTAAGACCATGGACACTCGAAGACGCAGACGATCTTGTTTCAATTTGTAATAACAAGAAGGTCTGGAATAATGTCCGCGACCTCATGCCTTATCCTTACAACAAGTCCGATGCAAAGGATTTTATTGAAATGACGAAGACAAAAAATCCACTTCACAATTTTTGTATCGAAGTAGATGGCGACGTGGTTGGCAATATTGGCGTGGTTCCCTTCAAAGATGTGTACAGGAAAAAAATTGAAATTGGCTACGTCATGCACGAGAAGTACTGGGGCAAAGGCTACGCTACCGAAGCCGTGAAACAAATGGTAGACTATTCCTGGAAAACATTTGATGTGGTGAAGATCTTTGCCGGCATTTTTGATTTTAATAGAGCCTCCATGCGCGTGCTTGAAAAGAACGGCTTCCAATTGGAAAACATCAACAAAAAAAGCGTTTACAAAAACGAAAAATTCCTGGATGAATATATTTTCAGTTTATTCAGACCAGGATTCCTGGAATCTCTTCAATCCAATTCGCAATAACTCATATGCAACATTTCATTTCGAAAATTCTGGTATTAACAGTATTCAGTTTTTTAATTTTATTTTCCGCCAGGTCACAAGACACAATTACGCGGCAGGATTTGATTTCCGCAGCAAAGATCATGGACATGAACTTCACAGATTCGGAACGGGCGATGTTCTATCCCGATCTGAAAGAAACAGTGAAAGAATACAAAAAAATGCACCAGGCAAAGCTCGATAACAGCGTGCCCATGAGCCTTTGGCAAACACCCGTACTCCCGGGCATGCATTTTAATACCAAACAGAATCCAATCAATTGGAATATTCCCGCCAATACCATTCTGCCTTCAAATAGAAATGATCTCGCATTTTATTCCATTACGCAGCTGGCTTCCCTGGTTAAGTCGAGAAAAATCAGTTCAGTTGAACTCACAAAGTTTTTTATCGACAGAATCAAGAAATATGGAGACACACTGCATTGCCTGATCTCACTGACAGAAGACATCGCCCTCGAACAGGCGAAACAAGCAGACGCTGAAATTGCAAAAGGGAAATACCGCGGGCCGTTACATGGCATTCCTTATGGACTGAAAGATTTGTTTGCCGTGAAAGGCACAAAAACAACATGGGGTGCCGCACCTTACAAAGAACAGGTGATTGATGAAGATGCTTTTGTCTATACAAAATTGGAAGAAGCGGGCGCGGTGCTCGTCGCCAAATTCACGCTTGGTGCGCTTGCGATGGGCGATTGGTGGTACGGCGGTCAAACCCGCAATCCATGGAATCTTAGTACAGGATCTTCGGGCTCCTCTGCCGGATCAACTGCAGCAACGGTAGCCGGGTTGGTGCCCTTTGCCATTGGCACTGAAACCTATGGATCAATTATTTCGCCAAGTCATGTTTGCGGCGCAACCGGTCTGCGTCCGACCTTTGGTTCGGTTAGCCGTTCGGGTGGTATGACGCTGAGCTGGAGCCTGGATAAAATAGGACCGATCTGCAGATCAGCAGAGGATGCTGCCATGGTTTTCGCGTCTATTCATGGAACTGATGGAAAAGATGGCTCAGCAGTCAATATGCCTTTTAATTATACAGGGAAGGTGGATATTAGAAAACTGAGAGTGGCCTATGCCAAAAACTATTTCCTGAAAGCTGACAGTACCACCAATGAATGGAAGGTGCTGGACGCCTTCAAAAAAATGGGTGCACAGCTGGTGCCGGTGGATTTCCCGGATTCAACTGACTATCCATTTGATATCATCGGTTTGGTGATTGGTGCAGAATCTGCCGCGGCATTCGATGAAATGACTAGACTGAATATCGACGATCAATTAACGAGGCAAACGCATGATGACTGGCCGAATTTCTTCAGGGGTGCGCGCTACATCCCGGCGGTTGAATATGTTAATGCAAATCGTCACCGGTATTTGTTAATGAAGAAGGTTAATGCCTTTATGAAAAATTATGATATCGTGATTTGTCCGAGTTTCACAGGCAGTCAGCCCGCTATCACTAACCTGACCGGACATCCCGCGCTCTGTATGCCCACCGGGTTTGACAACAAAAACCTGCCGACAAGCATCACGCTGCTGGCCAATCTTTACCAGGAGGCTGTTTTGCTGGCCGTGGGGAAGGCATTTCAGGAGAGCACGGGGTATAATAAGGTGCACCCAACTTATTTTAGGTGAAAGAATTTACCTTTCACCTTTATTTATACATAATCACAACAATGAGAAAATTCTGCAAACTCACTGGGATCCTTTTGTCCCTTTCCATCCCCTTCGCGGCTGGCGCACAAAAAATTTCCGGCTTTAGCGATGCTGCAGCCAAACAGCAAATTGAACTGGAATCTAAGTTTGATGCCATGCTGCAGGCAAAGAATATCGATCAGCATAACAAATACATGTCCGCCCGACCCCATCACGTGGGCTCTCCTTATGGGAAAGAAGTGGCAGACTATATTGCTGCAAAATTGAAGAGCTACGGATTCGACACGGAGATCGAAACGTTTTATACCCTGTTTCCAACGCCGAAGGAACGCGTGCTGGAAATGACTTCACCAACAACTTACAAAGCAATTCTGTCAGAACCCGTTTTGAAAGAAGACGCAACATCAGGACAAACGAAGGAACAACTGCCTACTTATAACTGCTGGTCGGCCGACGGCGATGTAACCGGCGATTTGGTGTTTGTGAATTTTGGCTTGCCCCAGGACTATGATGAACTTGAACGCCTGGGTATTGATGTAAAGGGAAAAATCGTGATTGCAAAATATGGGATGTCATGGAGAGGCATTAAGCCGAAAGTAGCGCAGGAACACGGCGCGATCGGCTGCATCATTTATGCGGACCCCATGCAGGACGGCTATTTCCAGGGAGATGTTTATCCGAAAGGAGCGTTTAAAAATGAATTTGGCGTACAGAGGGGATCTGTGATGGACATGCCCGTTTACTGCGGTGATCCTTCAACTCCCGGTTACGCATCAACGAAAGATGCAAAAAGAGTAACGCATCAGGATGCGACCAACCTGTTGAAGATCCCGGTGTTGCCCATCAGTTATCATGACGCTGAGCCGCTGCTGCGCGCGCTGGAAGGCCCTGTTGCTCCTGAAGCATGGAGAGGCGCATTGCCTTTCACGTATCACGTAGGCCCTGGCAAAACAAAGGTTCACCTCAAATTGTCATTTAATTGGGATATCAAACCACTTTATGATGTGGTCGGAAGATTGAAGGGCAGCAGCTCGCCTGATGAATGGGTAATCCGCGGCAATCATCACGATGCCTGGGTAAATGGTGCGAATGATCCGGTGAGCGGACAATCGGCCATGCTCGAAGAAGCCCGCGCAATTGGAGAACTTGTGAAATCAGGATGGAAACCCAATCGTACAATTATTTATTGCGCCTGGGATGGTGAAGAACCTGGCTTGCTAGGGTCAACAGAATGGGTGGAGCAACATCGCGCGGAGTTGCAGCAAAAGGCAGTCGCATATATAAATTCAGACGCCAGCGGTCGCGGATTCATGGGCATCGGTGGCTCACACGCGTTGGAGACATTTTCCAATGAAGTAGGCAGTTCGATCATCGATCCACAGACCAATATCACCATTTTGGAAAGAGCACGCGCGAAGGAAATCGTAGATGCAGGTAGCAATACGAAAAAGAAAAAAGAATTGCTGGCCAAGAAAACGCTACCCATTGAAGCGTTGGGTTCTGGCTCCGATTTTACGCCCTTCCTGCAACACGCTGGAGTACCATCAATGAATATTGGATTTGGTGGTGAGGACAACGGTGGAGAGTATCATTCTATTTATGATTCTTATGATGACTATACCAGGTTTAAAGACCCTGGATTTGTATATGGTGTCGCCTTGGCCAAGCTGGGAGGACACATGGCACTTCGTTTAGCCGACGCAGGTAGTTTACCTTTTGATTATCGTTCGCTATACACGACTATTGACGGCTATGTGAAAGACCTGATGTCAACCACTGACCAGATGCGAGACAATACGGAAGTGGAATCGCAATTGCTGAAAGAGAAAGCCTACAGCTATGCCGCAGATCCAAATGACAAGCTGACGCCGCCGAAGGCAAAGGCCGATGTGCCGCACCTGAATTTTTCCAGTCTGCAAAATGCGATGGATAAGTTGCAGAAATCAGCCAACAAACTGAATGACTATTCCTGTTCAAATCTTACAGACGCGCAACGGCAGGCTTTGAATGCTTCATTGCACAAGGCCGAACAAAAGATGCTGACTGATGCTGGGTTGCCGAGAAGATCATGGTATCACCACATGGTTTATGCACCTGGGTTCTATACTGGTTATGGCGTAAAGACATTGCCTGGTATCCGCGAAGCCATTGAGCAAAGAAATTGGAAAGAGGCACAGGAGCAGATTGAGGTAGCAGCGGGGGTTGTAAACAGTTTAGCTGATTATTTAGACGCTGCCGCTAAATAAGGTATTAAGGAAATAGGGTATTGGGGTATTGGGGAAAATTTTCAAACTCCCTAATACCCCAATACCTTAATACCCCAATACCCAATACCTTTAAGTCATGACCCAGTTCTCCGTCAAAGCAGACGACAGCCACGAAATTCCTGTATATGAATGGCTCCCATCCGCCGAACCGGTAGCGGTGTTGCATATCACCCATGGTCTTGCAGAATACGCACAGCGTTACGATTGGACGGCGCGTAAACTAAATGAAGCGGGGATCGTTGTATATGCACACGATCATCGTGGGCATGGGGATGCCATCAAATCAATCGATGAACTGGGATACAGTGGAGATGAAAGTTTCGTGAGAAAGGCGGATGACCTGCGACTCCTCCTGCAAAAAGAAAGGCAACAGTATCCCGGCAAAAAATTGTTTCTCCTTGGCCATAGTATGGGATCTTTCATCAGCCAGTATTTTTTTCAGCATTTTGGGAAAGAGATTGATGGTTTAATTCTTTCCTCCAGCAATGGTATTGCAGATCCATTACTGTCTCTTGGTATCGCATTTGCGAAAATTGATGGAATGATTTTCGGAAAGAAACACAAAAGTAAAATCCTCGACAAGCTCACCTTCGGCAAATTCAATGATACTTTTAAGCCCAATCGCACTACGCACGACTGGCTAAGTCGTGATCCATCTCAAGTTGACAAATACGTGGAGAACGAAAAAAGTGGATTTCTCGTTTCATCCGGACTCTACTATGATTTCTTTCGTGGGCTGAAATCGATTTTTTCAGCAGAAAATATTGCCAGGATCCCGAGTGATGTTCCCGTCTACCTGTTTGCCGGTGATATGGATCCCGTGGGTTTACAGGGCAAGGGCGTGATCAAACTGGCTGAGAAATGGAAGGCGGCGGGTGTGCACGATCTTGAGTACAAACTTTATCCCGGCGGCAGGCACGAAATGCTCAACGAAATCAACCGTGAAGAGGTTCTGGAAGACCTGGTGACCTGGCTTCGAAAACATCTCTGAAAGCCGTAAATTTATCCTCCAATTTTTCTGCATGGCCTTCAAATTACATACCCCTTATCAGCCCGCGGGCGACCAGCCAGAAGCCATCCGTCAACTGACTGAAGGTATCCTGGCAAACGAAAAACACCAGACACTTCTCGGCGTAACGGGTTCGGGAAAAACATTCACCGTCGCCAATGTGATTCAGAATGTACAGCGCCCCACGTTGGTACTGACGCACAACAAGACCCTCGTTGCGCAGCTCTATGGCGAATTCAAACAATTCTTCCCGGAAAATGCGGTTGGTTATTTCGTCAGCTATTATGATTACTACCAGCCCGAAGCTTACATGCCGGTGTCTGGCGTTTATATCGAAAAGGATTTATCGATCAATGACGAGTTGGACAAGTTGCGCTTGCAGGCAACGGCTGAATTATTAAGCGGCCGTCGCGATATTATCATCGTCGCATCGGTGAGTTGCATTTACGGTATTGGTAATCCCACTGATTTTGAAAATGGAATTGTACGCATTGCG
>Ga0163163_10000863_pt1 | contig 25845 bp, 19 predicted proteins | sample S65metaG_FD_119766 | JGI IMG/M metagenome (GOLD analysis project Ga0163163, IMG submission 119766) | Switchgrass rhizosphere microbial communities from Kellogg Biological Station, Michigan, USA - S6-5 metaG | ecosystem: Host-associated > Plants > Roots > Rhizosphere > Soil | place: USA...
AAGTGCGCGTGAATGGCGCCGTCGCCGAAATCGGTTTGAGCGTGCGCGCCGGCGACCGCGTCGAACTCGACGGCAAGCTTTTTGTCGCGATCAACGACAGCGCCGAGCATGCGCAAGTACTCGTCTTCCACAAACCCGAAGGCGTCGTCACCACGCGTGAAGACCCGGAAGGCCGGCCGACGGTATTCGAACAGCTGCCGCGCCTGAAAGGTGCGCGCTGGATCGCGGTCGGGCGGCTCGACATCAACACCACCGGGCTTTTGCTGCTGACCACCGACGGCGCGCTCGCACACAAGCTGATGCACCCGAGTGCGGAAGTCGAACGCGAATATATCTGCCGCGTCCACGGCGAGGTGCCGGACGAGGCACTGGAGAAACTCAAGGCCGGCGTCGAACTCGAGGACGGCCCTGCCCGCTTCGAGGAACTCGCCGTGATCAGCCGCGGCGACAGCCATTCCTGGTTCCGCGTCGTCATCCGCGAAGGCCGCAACCGCGAAGTGCGGCGCATGTGGGAATCGCAAGGCCTGATGGTCAGCCGCTTGAAACGCATCCGCTATGGGAATATCGAACTACCGCGCGGGCTACTCAAGGGCCACAGCGAAATGCTCGAGCCCGATCAGGTGAAAGCGCTGCGTAATTTGGTCGGCGCGAACGATCCGGAACCAACACTGACGTTGCAGGCAGTGATCGGCCAGCGCCGCGCAAGCAAACCTGCGCCGAACGAATTCCGCCCTGCCCCACGCACACAGCAGGCATGGACAGGCGGCGGCGACGAGAGCCGCGAGTTGCGCGCGTTCGATCGCATCCGCGAAGACACGCCGTTTCGCCCGGGTGGCAAGCGCAAACCCGGCCCCGGTGGCCCGCGCAAGCCGCCGCGCAGCGGCGCACCGAGACCGAACACACAGAATCGCGACGCCCCGAATCGCGGACCACGACCGCCACGACGTGGCGGGCCTGAGCAGCGCCCACAACAGGTCGGCGTCTATCAGCCGCAACCGCGCTGGATGCAGGAATCCGGAGCTGGGGCGCCACGCCCGGCGCGCCGCGGCAAACCCGGCGCAAGAAACGAGAATTCCGGCTGGCGTCCGCCGTTCACCGGCGTGCCCGGCGATCGCAATCAAGCGCCGCCGCGACGCGGCAAACCCGGCGGTGGCAGACCCGGCGGTGGCAGACCTGGCGGTGGGCGAAACGAAAACGCGGGCTGGCGTCCACCGGTTACCGGCGTGCCGGGCGACCGTAACGATCGCGGATTCCAGAAGCAGCGTTATGTACCGCGCGGCGAACACAAACCGCAGCGCCCTGATCAGGGCTTGCCGCGTGACGATATCGGCAATCGCATGCCCTCAGGCGACGGGCGTCCGGATCGCCGCGGCAAACCGCCGCGGCGCCCGGGTGGTGGTGGCGGCAACAGCTGAGAAAACGTCGCGCGCGCCACGCACGCGACGTCGGCGGATCAGTCGAGCTTCAGCGCTTTCTTGTCGCCGCTGCGGCGCTTCTGTTCCTTGGCGTTGAACTCGTCGATGCAGGCGCCGCGCTTGACCATCACGCAATCCAGGTAATCCGTCGCTTCCACAAGCGCGGCGCGGATCGCCTTGCCCGCCGGCGTCTTTTCCTCGTGCGCAAGGTTGCCGCCGAAGCCACCGCGATACACACCGACCGACATGCCGCTGCTCTTGCTGCGGCCTTCGACCGTGCGCGAAAACGCGACGTCACCGGTGGTCGTGTCGATTACACGCAGATCAACGGCCATGTAGGCTTCAGACGACTTGCCGCCCAGCGCAATACCTTTGACCATGAAGCCACCACCGGTGCCCGAGGTATTTTCCTCGAACGAGCTGACCGTTCCAGTGATCAAATACTGCGCGCCGGTGAGCTTGCCGATCTTCGCGCCGGTACCTTTCGCCACACGACCGGAAGCGGCGAGATTCTGTTCTTCCATCACATTCTGCAGTTTCTGGCGCTCGACCACTTTGAAGTCGCCACTCGACGACAGCTCGTTCGACAGCATGTCGGCCAGATCCCAGCCCACACCCCCATGCCACCATGCGGCACCGGACTGATTCGTGAACTCGGCCACGCCGATCGTCGGCCGGCCATCGCCCGCTGCAAACGCACTGCCGGCGACCAGCGCCATCGCCACACCCAGAACCAACTTCTTCATACCAAACTCCCCGTCACAAGACGATTGCATTAGCTCCGATCGGCCGGAGCACACCCTCTCAATTCCGCGCATTCTAGCCACGCACGGCGGCGACAGCCAGCGACACGCCGCGAGCCAGCCTTCAACTCTAAACGTATGACGGAGTCGAAATCCGACATTTGCGAAAAGCTGCGGTGGATCGCTCCAAATCGAACCGCACTGGGCCGCGTTAACCGTACTGCAACCTGAGATTAACCTGCGGCGAGTAGTCTGGGCCGCGTTCCTGATCTCGTCCGTGCCAATTCCCCGGGCCCCGGAATAGAAAAGCCAGGTTCGTTCCAGCGAGAGGGACGCCCCATTGAAACCAAAAAACCAAGGAGTTCGCCAATGCGCAGCCTACGTTGCACCGAAGCTCAGGTGCTGGGTTATCAGATCGAACGGCTCGACGAATACGACGACGCCGGACTGCTGCAATCGATGAACTACGAAGTGGTGTGTCCACGCACCGGCGCCGTGCTCGCCAGTATGGCGAATGCACAGGCGGCGAAGCGCTACGTGATCCTGCATGAACTGCGGGCGATTCGCGAAGGCACGATGCGGTTGAACAGGGATTCCCATATTGCCTGAGGCGCGCGCGGCGGATCTAAACCAGCCTGAACTCGTCCGCATCCATCCATGCCGGAAAACGTTCGCGGTGCGCCGCCAGTGCGGCGGCGTCGAGTGCAACAGTGACGATCTGCTCCTGCGCGCCGAGTTCTACGAGCGGCTGGCCGAGAAAGTCGACCACGGCACTGTCGCCCGAATAGTTCAGGCCGTTGCCGTCGGCGCCGACGCGATTGAGTCCGGCGCAATAGCTCAGGTTCTCGATCGCGCGCGCACGCAGCAGCGTGCGCCACGGCTCGCGGCGCGCGGTCGGCCAATTCGCGACGAACAGCAGCAAGTCGTAATCGAAGCGGCCGCCACGGTGTGCATTGCGTGAATACACCGGGAAGCGCAGGTCGTAGCAGACCAGCGGGCAGATGCGCCAACCGCGCCAGTCCACGATCAGGCGTTCGGCACCCGCGGCATAACGCTCGTGCTCGCCGGCGTAGCGGAACAGATGGCGCTTGTCGTAGTGTTTTACTGCGCCGTCCGGCGTGGCGAACAGCAGACGGTTGAACACTTTTCCTTCGACGCGCAATTGGACGCTGCCGCACACCGCTGCGTCGAGCACGCGCGCCTGGCCACGCAGCCAGGCGACGGTCGGACCGTCCATTGTTTCGGCATTGCGGATTGCCTCATTCGAGAAGCCGCTCGTGAACGTCTCCGGCAGCAAAATGAGGTCGCTGCCTTTGAGCGGCGCCATCAGTGCGCCGTAGTAATCGCGATTGCCCGCCGGGTCGTGCCAGCGCGTCGCGCCCTGCATCAGGGATATATTCAGAACGTCTTTGCTCAGAGCCGGCATAGCCGCTCCGCCGCTGCCACGAGTGTCTCGTCGCTCTTGGCAAAACAGAAACGGATCAGCTTGGCATCCGGCGGGTTCTCGTAAAATGCCGACACCGGAATCGCCGCGACGCCGGCTTCGCGCACGAGCCACTCGCAGAAATTCAGATCGTCCTTGTCGCTGATCGGCGAGTAATCGGCGAGCTGGAAATACGCCCCGCCGACCGGCAACAATTTGAACTTCGACCCGCCGAGCAGGTTGCGAAAACGATCACGCTTGGCCTGATAGAACGCCGGCAGGTCCAGATAGTGCTGCGGATCGGATTCGAGCACGTCGGCGAACGCCCACTGCGCCGGATTGAACGTGCAGAACGTGAGGTACTGGTGCACCTTGCGAAATTCCGTCGAAAGCTGGGCCGGCGCAATGCAGTAACCGACTTTCCAACCGGTGCAATGGTAGGTTTTGCCGAACGAGCTGACGACGAAGCTGCGTGCTGCGAGTTCGGCATGGCGCAGCACGCTCTGATGAGCCTGACCGTCGAAGATGATGTGCTCGTAGACTTCATCGGACAGCACGAAGATTTCCGTGCCGCGCACGAGTTCGGCGAGTGTGTCCAGATCAGCGGCGGTCAGCACCGCACCGCTGGGGTTGTGCGGCGAATTGATCAGAATCATGCGTGTCTTCGGTGTGATCGCCGCCTTCACGCGCGTCCAGTCGGCGGCGAAATCCGGCAAGCGCAGCGGCACATGCACCGCGCGTGCGCCGGCAAGCTCGATCGCGGGCTCGTAGCTGTCGTAACACGGGTCGAGCACGATCACTTCCTCGCCCGCATGGACGATCGCGGCGATCGCCGCGAACAGCGCTTCGGTCGCGCCGCTGGTGACCGTGATTTCGGTATCGGCGCTCGCCTTGCGTCCGTATAGCCGTTCGGTCTTCAGCGCAATCTGCTCGCGCAGCTTCGCCACACCGGTCATCGGCGCATACTGGTTCTTGCCAGAGTTCATCGCGGCGGTGAGCGCATCGCGCAGCGCCTGCGGACCATCGAAATCGGGGAAGCCCTGACCGAGGTTTATCGCCTTGTGCTGCGTCGCCAGCTGCGACATCACACTGAAAATCGTCGTGCCCACCCTGGGCAGCTTGGTCCGAATCTGCATTGCGCCTCGTCCGTTTGGATGGCTAAACACCGAACACCAACGAAACCGCGATGGTATCAGAAAGCAGCATCGGGCCGGCATTCCGCGCGGTCCTGCATGCGGATCAATGCGATTTGCATGCACTAAGCCTGCTGCGCATGCCAGCTAACGGTTCAATGTTCGTTAATTCAGCTCGCGTCCAATCCAGTCTGCACATATTTTGCACATGGATCCTGGCGGAACAGGGAGTCTTTCATGGTACGTTCGTTTTTCTTCAGCGCGGTGGCACTGATCGTCGCGTGCGCGATCAGCACGCAGGCAACAGGGGCGCCACGGGCGCTGCTTCCGCATGAACAAAGTCTGCTAGCAGTCGCAGCCACGCCTACTGGCGCGCGGGTCCTGATCACGCTGCACACCGCGGTTGGCGCAAGTACACACGGCCCGCTCGGCGAAGCGCAGCGCCGCACGCTGATCGCAGACGCACATGCCCGGTTCGCCGCGGAGATTTCCGGTTTCGGTGCCCGCGTCATTCGCCAATATGCTGCATTTCCAATCGTCCTTGCCAACGTTGATGCAACGGCGCTGCAGCACGTGTTCGACCTCGACGATGTCGCGGGCGTGCAGGCCGACCAGGCGCTCCAGCCGATGGATAACGAGAACAACGCGACGATTGGCGCGCCGCTGGCGTGGAGCAGTGGTTTCGCCGGCGCCGACGAAGTCATCGCGGTGCTCGATACCGGTGTGCAGGAAAGCCATCCCTTTCTTAGCAGCGATGGGACCACCGCGCGCACGATCGCCGAGCTCGAAGGCTGCTTCTCCGGCATCGGCGGCGCGGTTAGCGGCGTAACCAGCCTGTGTCCCGGCGGGGTCTACAGCGAAACCGGCGATCCCGGCGGACACCTGGACGGCGCGAACTGCGACGTCAGCATCGTCAATTGCGAACACGGCACCCACGTCGCCGGTATTGCCGCGGGAACCGGCGCATATGCCGGCGGCAATAACGAAAACGGCGTGGCGATCGCCGCTGCACTCATGCCAGTGCAAGTCTTCTCGTGTGTCGACGCCGGCGCCGGCTGCAGCGCGAGCGCTTTCGATTCCGACGTGATTTCCGCGCTCGAATGGGTGCACGATCGCGCGGTGAATACCGCGTTCCACATCGCTGCGGTGAACCTGTCGCTCGGCATTGCCGGCACGCACTACACCGCTTATTGCGACACGGTATCAACGGCATACAAGAATGCCATCGACACGCTGCGCGATAACGACCGCATTGCCACGGTCATTTCCAGCGGCAATGACGGCTTCACTGACGGCGTGGATTACCCGGCGTGCATCTCGTCGGCGATCAGCGTCGCGGCGACGGACAACAGCGACGTGCTCGAAAGCTATAGCGACAGCGCCGCGTTCGTGAGCGTGTATGCACCGGGCAACGCAGTGTATTCGTCGATTCCGAACAGCGTCTACGGCTACATGTCCGGGACTTCGATGGCAGCGCCGCAAATCGCCGGTGCACTAGCGGTGCTGCAATCCAAATTCGGCCATCAAGCAACCGTTTCCCAACTGCTGACCATCCTGCAGAAAACCGGCAGGCAAATCGCCGCAAACGGCTACTCGCGACCACGCCTGGATCTGGGCGCTGCCGCAGACGATCTGTTTGTGGACGGCTTTGGCGACTAGGTTGCCGAAGTCAGTCCGCTCGCGCCTGGAGCAGACGGCGCAACTCGGCGACTTCCTGCTCAAGGGTCTCGATGCGTGACTCGAGACCTTCCACGCGTGTCGGCTCGCGCGTCTCGGAGCGGCTCGGCAGGTTTTCGATCGACACGGGACCTGCCAGCGTATGCATGTAGCGGTCCTCGCGTTGTCCTGAACCGCGTCCGATGCGCACGAGCAGCGGTGGATCGCGCGCGAGCAGGCGTTCCAGCGTATCGCCGAGCGATTCGGGATCGGGAAAATCGGCTAGCCGCTCGCTGCGTGTATACAGTTCGGCCGCGGTCTGCGGGCCGCGCAGCAGCAACAACGCGATCACCGTGAGCGGCCGCTGCGTCAGATTCAGCGCGCTGTCGGCCGTATGCGCATAACGCAACACGCGCGCGCCGTGCTCCACGCGCGCTAGCTTCTTCTCCTGCAGCGTGTGCAGGGCGTGACCGGCCTCGCCGAGTTCCACGTGCATGATCGGGTCGCGGCTGGTCTTCTGATTGCACGCCGACTGCAAAGCATTCAGCGTCAGTGGATACACGTCCGGAGTCGTCGCCGCTTTTTCAATCAGGCAGCCGAGCGCACGCGCTTCGACCGCGGTCAGGACCAGGCCGGCGGGTTCAGGCGGAGGTGTCGTGTCGGTCGTATCAGTCATGTTAGTGGTGCCCCGAGCCGGACTCGAACCGGCAAGGCGGTTTCCCGCCGAGGGATTTTAAGTCCCTTGCGTTTACCAGTTTCGCCATCGGGGCCGGCGGATGCGCACGATGATATCGGATGGAGGCCAGGGTCGGAATCGAACCGGCGTACACGGCTTTGCAGGCCGCTGCATGACCACTCTGCCACCTGGCCATCCGTTTCATGAAACTCGAATTTGTGCATCCATCCCTGTTGCGCGACCCATTCGGCATCCTGCCTCACCCTCATCCGACGCACGCGACGCGTTACTTCGCATCGCGTAACACCTCGGATTCGACCACTCTGCCACCTGGCCATCCGATGGCCACGCACTTTAGCGACGTGAGCCAGAAAAAACAAAACCTCGGTGAACCGAGGTTTTGCGTGAAGAAACTGGAGCGGGAAACGAGACTCGAACTCGCGACCCCGACCTTGGCAAGGTCGTGCTCTACCAACTGAGCTATTCCCGCGCGAGCCGGCAATTATACGGGATGTTCGGAAGATGGCAACTGCTCGGCAACCGGCTGCGGCACCGGCGGTGGTCCGCGCAGCACCGGCCAGGCCGCCAGCACGTAGACCAGGCCGGACCAGATAGTCAGCACGGCGGCGAACGCGAGCAGCACTTCGCCGACGTGGAACAAGCCGAGACCATTGAGATCCTTCTGGTACAGCAGTACGACGAGCGCGACGAGCTGCGCGATCGTCTTGATCTTGCCGATGCCGGCCACGCGCACGCGCGTGCGTTCGCCGATTTCGGCCATCCATTCGCGCAGGGCCGAAATCGTGATCTCGCGGCCTACGATAATCGCCGAGATCACCGCAAGCGGAATCGTCGGGTTGTCCTGCACGATCAGGAACAGCGTCACCGCCACCATCAGCTTGTCCGCGACCGGATCGAGGAATGCGCCGAATGCGCTGGTCATGCCGAAGCGGCGCGCGATCCAGCCGTCGAGCCAGTCGGTCAGCGCCGCCGCGACGAATACGGCCGACGCTGCGACGTTCGCGCCTTTGAATGGCGCATAGAACACCGCGATCATCACCGGCAGCAGCGCGATGCGAAACAGCGTGAGGATCGTCGGCCAGGTCAGGCGCATGGCAGCGAGTGTGACACGAGCGTGCTCATCCATGAAATGTCGCGTAGATTTTTTCAGCAAGTTCGCGGCTCACGCCTTTCACAGCGGCCAATTCCTCGACACCCGCCGCGGCGATGCCGCCCAGGCCGCCAAAGTGTTTCAGCAACGCCGAGCGCCGCTTTGCGCCGATGCCGGCGATTTCCTCCAACCGGCTTTTCTCGCGCGCCTTCTCCCGGCGCTGGCGATGGCCGGTGATTGCGAAACGATGTGCTTCGTCGCGCACGCTCTGGATGAGGTGCAGCGCCGCAGATTCCGGACCCGGCCACAGTTCCTTGCCGTTGTCGCCACGGATCAGGGTTTCATGGCCAGCACGTCGCTCGGCGCCCTTGGCCACGCCAACGACCAGCAAGCCGCTGACGCCGAGATCGGCCAGCACCTCCAACGCCTGCGTCACCTGGCCCTTGCCGCCGTCGATCAACAGGATATCGGGTAGCACGCCCTCGCCGGCCTGCAGCCGCTTGTAGCGGCGTTCGAGCGCCTGGCGCATCGCGGCGTAATCGTCGCCGGGTTCGATGCCGCTGATGTTGAATCGTCGATATGCGGATTTCTCCGCGCCTTCGGGACCGTAGATGACGCACGACGCCACCGTCGCCTCGCCGAGCGTGTGACTGATATCGAAGCATTCCAGGCGCTGCGGCGTCTCGCCGAGTTCGAGCAAATCGCGCAGCGCTTCGAAGCGCTCACGAATCGTCTGATTGCTGGCAAGCCGCGCCGCCAAGGCGGCTTGCGCATTCTTTTGCGCGAGTTCGAGGAAGCGTGCGCGATCGCCGCGCACGCTCGACTTAAGTTCCACCGGATGATTCGCATGCGTGGTCAAAGCGTCGGCCAGCAGCGCCGCGTCAGTCAACGCATGACTGAGCAGAAGTTCGCGCGGTATCGGTTTGTCCAGGTAGTACTGTGCGATGAACGAAGCCAGTACCGCGCTTGCGTCGGCATCGAAACCGAGACGCGGAAAGAAATCACGCGAACCCAGACTCACGCCGTTGCGGAAATACAGCACGGACACACACGCCATGCCGCTGTCGATACGGCACGCCAGTGCATCGAGGTCTGCATTCGCGCCCTGGATGTGGCTGCGTGCCTGCAATCGATTGAGCGTGGCGATCTGGTCGCGCAGGCGCGCCGCTTTTTCGAATTCCAACGCCGCACTCGCCTGTTCCATGCTCGAGGCGAGTTCATCCATGACCACCTTGCCCTTGCCTTTGAGGAACAGCGCAGCATGGCGCACGCTTTCCTGATAGTCCGCCGGCGCGATCAGGCCGACGCACGGCGCGCTGCAGCGCTTGATCTGGTATTGCAGGCACGGCCGCGATCGATTGCGGAAGTAGCTGTCCTCGCACTGGCGCACGAGAAACAATTTCTGCATCAGATCCAGACTTTCGCGCACCGCCCACGCGCTCGGATACGGCCCGAAGTATTCACCTTTGCCGCTTTTCGCGCCGCGATGGAAGCCCATGCGCGGGAAGTCTTCGCCGCTCGAAAGATAGATGTACGGATAACTCTTGTCGTCACGCAAAAGGATGTTGTAGCGCGGCTTCAGGCTCTTGATCAGCTGCGCTTCCAGCAGCAGCGCTTCGCCTTCGGTACGCGTGAGCGTGACCTCGATGCGCGCGATCTGCGCGACCATAGCGGCGATGCGCGGCTCCATACGCGGCTTGAGGAAGTAGCTGCCGACGCGCTTCTTGAGATTGCCGGCCTTGCCGACGTACAGCGGTTCACCGGCCGCATCGAGCATGCGATAGACGCCCGGTGAAGTCGTCAACGTACGGACGAATTCCTTGCCGTCAAATTCAGTGGATTGTTGCTTGGGGGCGGACACGCACCGCTATTTTGGCACGAGTTGCACGAAATCAATCAGCCAGAGTGGATCGCGCGCGGGCGTGGCGAATGCGAAACACAGGTCGTGCACGCCGGTTCCGCCGAGGGCGAGGTCGAAAGTTTCGAGTTCGGGATGTTCGGTACGCAGCGGAATAGTCCGAAGTAGCGGTCCATTGCAATCGTCCAGACGAATCTGCAGCTCGTCGGCGCCGCTCTCAGATCGATGCCTGATCACCTTTGCTTCGTCATGCCATAGAGCGAAGTAATACGGAATGTGCCCCGCTTGCACCAGGACATGCGCCGCATGGTCGAGATCGACGCGCGTGAAAATCCAGCATGGATTCATCAGGTCCACGCGATAGACCGGTCCGTCGCGCCCGTCATCTGGGTCGCCCTGGATGCGCAGCGACAACCCGTTTGCGCAGGATTTCAATTCATCGCTGTTTCGCTGCAGCGGGTGTGCCTGGCCAGCCGACTCGGTCGCATACGCGTACGCAACGCCCGCGCGCGCATAGCGCGCAAGCTGCGCCGGCAGGCGCGCTTGGAACGAGGCCCACTCGCGCTGCGCCGGCAGCGACCACAGCGCTTCAGCCAGCGCCGCCGTGCGCGGGAATGCTGCATGCTCGACGCGTTGCGAGTCGGTGAGGTATTCGCTCCATAGCGCGGCTTCCACGCCGAGTACGTGCGTCGCCTGTGCGGCATCGAGTTCGCTTGGGATGGGCTCGAAGCGATACACATCTTCGAGTGAAACGATGTCGGGTCGCCCAGGCGGCTCGTCATGCGGGGAAAATTGCAGGTGATCGAAATACATCACCGGCGACGGCGCCATGATTACGTCGTGACCCTGTTTCGCCGCGTCAATCGCGCCCTGCGCGCCGCGCCAGGACATCACCGTTGCGTCCGCCGGCACGCCGCCCTCGAGGATGTCGTCCCAGCCGATCAGCTTGCGGCCATGCGCGGCCAGATACTTGCCGATGCGCGCAGTAAACCAGCCCTGCAATGCCGCTTCATCCTTCAGGCCGAGCTCACGCATGCGCTGCTGCACGCGCGCTGAGGCCTGCCATTGGTCCTTTGCCGCTTCGTCGCCGCCGACGTGGATGTAGGTCGATGGAAACAGCTCCATCACTTCGTCGAGCACATCCTGCAAAAATCCAAATGTGGATTCGTCCACATTGTACAAATACGTGTTGATGCCCCAATCATGCGATACGCCGGGATTCTTTCCGGTCACGCCGAATTGCGGATACGAAGCGATGGCCGCCTGCGCGTGTCCTGGCGTTTCGATCTCCGGCACGATCGTCACACAGCGCTCGGCCGCGTAGCGCACGATGTCGCGGATCTCATCCTGTGTGTAATACCCGCCGTAGCGCCGACCGCCACCGGGCGGCGTGCGCCACGCGCCGATTTCGGTCAGCAGCGGATACTTGCGGATCTGGATGCGCCAACCCTGGTCGTCGGTCAGGTGCCAATGCAGCACGTTGAGCTTGTGCTGCGCCATTTGATCGATGAAGCGCTTGACGAATTCCGGCGACTGGAAATGCCGCGCGGAATCGAGGAGCAAGCCGCGCCAGGCAAAACGTGGATGGTCTGAAATTGCTACGGCGGGAATTTGCGCCGTATTCGCGGAGATCAGCTGCCACAGCGTGATGCCGCCATAGAACAAGCCGCGGGCCGAACGTGCCACAACCCGCACTCGTTCCCGCGAGACGGAAAGCTCGTAGCCCTCGTCGCCGTTATCGCCGCGCACCGGCAAGTTGGGATCGAGTTCGAACACGATCGCAGCGACGGGTTCCGGCGCATCGACACGCAAGTCCAGGTGCAAATCCCCGACCAGCTGCTGGAAATAGCGTGCGGCGCCGAGTGCCTGCGGCCTAGTGGAACGCACCACAAGCGGCATGCCGCGGCGCAGCGCGAAGTAACCCGGCGTGCGCTCGACCGTCGCTGGCATCGGGATCAGCGGCAACGGACCCTCGTCGCGGCGCGTATCGTGCCGTGTCGAACATGCGGTCAACAAGAAAATCAAAACGAGTGCGGAAAAACGATTCATGTAGTCATTCTATGTCGCCAGCCAGGCATGGAGCACGCCGAAAAATGCTGCTGCATTTTCGCCCCACAGGGATGTGGGAAGTGCCCGTAGGTGCCGGGAGCACCGGCGGGCCTGCGTACCGACCATCCATGGACATCGCCGAAAATTGCTCCTGCATTTTCGGCATACCGACCATCCATGGTCACCGCCGAAAATTGCTCCTGCATTTTCGGCATACCGACCATCCATGGTCATAAAAAAAAGGGCGGGATTTCTATCCCGCCCAAGGTTGGAGCGACTCGACTCCCGCCGGCGCCTCGCCGTCTCGCATGCAGGTCCGTCTGCACGACGAAACGCCGGTGTTCTGCTAGAACTTGAAATGCACTGTGAAATAGTACTGCGCGCCGTTTTCATACATCGAGCGCGGCTGGTCCCGAGTCAGCGCGTAATACTTGAGCTTCGGATTGTTGAGGTTCAGGCCGTCAAGCGAAAAGCTCCACATGTCGTTCAGCTTGTAGCCAAGCGACGCCGACACCGTTCCAACGCTGTCTTGCGAAAACGCGGTGGAACGGTCCAGGCCGCTGAAGAACGACGAACGGTACGTGTACGAAAGGCGCGCGTTGAAATGTTCGTCCTCGTAGTAGCCGCCGACGTTGTAGGTGTTCTTCGATGTGCCGACCACTGGCCCACCACCCTTCTCGCTGCCGTCGGCATACGTGTAGTTGGCCGCGATTCCGAAGTTCTCCCACAACGGCTGTTCGTAGGCGAGCTCGAAACCCTTGACTGAACCGCTGCTGTTGATCGGCACGCTCAGCACATAAGGCGCATCGAATCCTTCCGGATAGATCGAACTGAACGTTTTATAAGTTTGCGTGACGTGGCCGAGACCGATGTAGCTCGTCAGGTCCATGTAGAACACGCTTGCCGACAGAATCGAGCGCGGCGCGAAATACCACTCGAGCGAAGCGTCGAAGTTGTTCGAACGCACGGGTTTGAGGTTCGGATTGCTGCCGCTGCCGGAACCGGTCGCGCCGGGTGCGGCCGGCGGACTCAGCGAAATCGGGCCGGCCAACGCGGAATAGTCCGGACGTGTCATCGTCTTCGACGCGGCCAGACGCAGGATCAGATCTTCCTGCAGATCGAACTTGATATTGCCGCTGGGCAGTACGTCGGTGTAATCGTTTTTGAACCGGGTCGGCAGGTAGGGGCCAAACGCCGACGTCGTGATCGCTCCGGGAGTGGCTCCGTCCACGGCGAGGTTGGCAATGATGTCTTCCTCAGTGCGCACGAGTCGCACACCGACGTTGCCGCTCCAGCCCTGGCCGTCGAAATCGGCCTGCACATACAGTGCGGAATCCTTTTCCTTCAGCGAGTAGTCGCCGTTCCAGTCCGCGCGCGAGATCGGATCGCGATTCGTGTACTTGGCGTCGAATGCAGCGAGCTGCCCCGGTGTGAACATCCAGATATTGGTTGGGAAACCGCTGCCAAGATCATCAGCGAAGTCTGACGGATAGAAACTCATGCCTTGCGGCCAATTCGCCGGGTTGAATGGCGAGACCGAGGGGTCGCTGCAGAAGTACTGCGAGCCCCACGCGAACGCGGAACCATCGCCGCACATCGGCCCTTGGCCAATGACATTCTCGGACTCACGCTTGTGATCGGCATAGCGTCCGCCGAACTTGAGGTCGGTGAATGCGCCACTGCCGACGGCGAACGCCCCATCCAATTTGCCCCATTTCTCCTGATCACGAACATCGATGTTCTGATCGCCGAAGATCCAGTCCAAGGAGTGTGGACCGGTATTCGTGGTTTCCGAGCCAAGGTTCCAGTTGGCCGCGGTATTCACACCATGCAGGGTGTACGAAGCACCAGTGCCGACGCCGGTGTCCCACTCACCCACGTCCTGCGTAGGCGTTTTGCCGTCGCCCTTGGTGTCGCCGAGCTGACCTTTGAAACTCAGCGCCTCCGTCGCGCGCCAGGTGACGTCAAGATTGATGTAGCGCGAGTTCGAGCTTTCGTCGGGGCGCGAAATCTGGTCGTAGATGCCATATTGCCGCGCCGGGTCGGCCGTGAACGTCGCCGATTGGAGTGTGCCGTTACGTACGACATAGCCGGCATCCGGCGCCTGGCCTTCGCCACCATTGAGGACGTGCGCGCCCCAGAACATGTAGTTGCGGTTGTAGTTGGAGGCGTTGAGCTTGGACGAGAATCCACTGAGATCGAAGCTCAGGTTGTCCGTTGCCGCCCATTCGAACTCCAGCAGGCCGCCGCGGCGTTCGCGTTTCTGTTCGAATAATGCCGAACCCAATAGATGCGGGTAATACACGCCCGCAAGATCCGGGTGCGCCTGCGCTATCGTGCTGGTCGGCGAGATTTGATCGTAGCCGAGTACTTCCTGACCGTCACGCCGCAGGTGGCGGTTCTCATCGAACAACTGCAGCATCACGCCGAAAGTCTTGTCGTCATTCTTCCAGTTGATCAGCCCGCTGAATTGCGGGTCGGTCTTGTCCGGGCGTTCGGCATAGACGCCGCCGGCAGTGACCATGGCCGTGAACGGATTAGTGAACTCCAGTGGCTTGCGCGTCTGGATATCGACATAGCCGGCGACGCCGCCTTCGACATCGCTGGCTTGAGACGTCTTGTGCACAACCACCTTGTTGACAATCTCCGATGGCAGCAACGTATAGGTGACGCTGCGGCCGACGGTGCCGGTCTGGTTCAGCACGAACCAGTCGCCGGAAGAAACACTATGACCGTTGATCAAGGTCTGCGTCAGGCTCGGGTTGGTACCGCGCATGCTCACGCGATCGTTTTCGTCGAAGCCGCCTTCATTGGCGCTTGCCGAGCTCGTGGTGACGCCGGCCACGCGCATCAGCGAATCGGCGACGTTCTTGTCCGGCATCTTGCCGATGTCCTCGGCGGTGACGACGTCGACGTGCGAATCGGCCTGGCGCTTGTTGTCGAGCGAGCGCTTCAGGCTTTCGCGAATGCCGGTGACGACGATTTCGCCGAGCTCTTGCGGATCCGTCGCCTTGCGGTCGGTCGAATTCGCGGCGTCCTGCGCGGTGTCCGCGCCGACCGCAGGCGCCACGCCTTGCGCATAGATGGCCTGGCTCAGAAACAGACCGGCCAGAATGCTGGCCGACAATGTGGTTTTACGGTACTTCTTCATGTGCAACCCCTCCAGATCTGTGTGGCATCGGGCGGCCGCCTTTGCGGCTCACCTGACGGTCAGGGACAAGTTCCAACGCCATTTCTACATCTATCTTTTTTTAAACTTACACTTTTGAACAAAGCACAAAATCATCAGCCGCGATGATGCGCGAGGTACCAGCCCGCGGCACCGAGCACGCCGAGCTGCCCCTGTTCGACGAGCATCACCGGCACGCGCTCGAGCACCGGCCGCATTGCGCCCTTGTCGAGAAAACGCGCGTAAAAATCGCTGTGCAGCAGGTGGTCCTTGATCCGAGGCAGGATGCCGCCGGCCAGGTACACGCCACCGCGCGGCCCATAGGTCAGGACGAAATCGCCGATGATGCTGCCCATCAGCCCGCAGAACACGTCCAGCGCCTCGCGCGCGGCCGCGTCGCTGCCATCGAGCGCGGCCTGCGTCACCGCCGCCGGTTCATTCAATTCGGCTTTCACGCCGCGCAATTCGCACAGCGCCACGTAAGTGTTGACCAGACCAGGTCCTGACAACAGCCGTTCATTTTCGACATGACTGTCGATGCGGCGCAGGATGCGCAGGATCTCGATCTCGCGCTCGGACGTCGGCGCGAACGCCGCGTGGCCGGCTTCGGTCGCGAGCACGACGGCGCCATGCGCGGTCGGAATGTACACGGCGGCGCCCAGACCGGTACCGGGCCCGACGATCAGCATCGGCGCTCCGGCAACGCCTTCGCGCGCCGGGGTCAGCGGCACGAGATCGCCAGGCTTGAGATATGGCGTCGCATGTGCGGCGGCTTCGAAGTCGTTGACGAACTCGAGCGAGCGCAAGCCGACTTCGGCGCGCGTCGCAGCGAGCACGACGCGCCATGGCAGGTTCGGATTGATGATGACGCCATCCAGTTCGTAGCCGGCGCAAGCGACTGCGCCGCCGTCGATCGACGCGAAATCGTCGGCACCAAGGCCGGCGACGAACGTATGCAGAATGGCGCCCAGGCCGGGGAAATCGGCGCAGGCATATTTCTCGTAGCGCAGCACTTCGAGCGTACCGGCGCTCGTCGCGTCGACCAGCGCCACGCGCGCATGCGTGCCGCCGACGTCTGCCGCGAGCATGCGCGACGCGTTGCGCGCAGCATTTTCAGATTCCACCTTTTGAGTCGCTTTCGCCAACACCGCCAGCCTCTCCCGCAGGTTGCGTTTCCCATCGACGGCGCGGACTCTGCGCGTAAATGACAACGTTGTCAACAATGCGCACGAGTATTATCCAGGCCGTCCGCTTCTGCATCACAGCAAATATCAAATTTTCACAAATTACATTGGACGTGAATTGGTTTTTTTAATCTATTGACATATAACGGTTATATTTCGCCAATTATGAACGAAAACGCACTTGCTGCGTTGCAAAACCAATGGCACTTTCGAACCCGCCGCAGCGCTCGGCGCCGGGCAAATCGAACGTGGAAGTTGCGAATGCAGGCGATCTATGACAACGTTGTACCCAACATCATCCGCGGAGCAAAACAGATGTCCGAGCGCATCGATTCCAGCAGCCAGCGCTTCGTGCCGATTGCAATCATTGGTGCGCTGTTTTTCATCATGGGCTGGTTCACCTGGATCAACGGGCCGCTGATTTCGTTCGTGCAGCTCGCGTTCGAACTGAACATCGTCAACGCATTCCTGGTCACGTTCGTGTTCTATCTGTCGTACTTCTGCTGGGCCCTGCCCGCTTCGCTGATTCTCGACCGCACCGGCATGAAACGCGGCATGGCACTCGCGTTATGGGTGATGGCGCTCGGCGCGCTCGCATTCGGGGAATTTTGCACGCGGCGCTGGTATCCCGGCGCACTCGGCGGCTTGTTCGTGATCGGCGCCGGCCTCGCGATCCTGCAGACCGCGGCGAATCCGTACATAAGTATTCTGGGCCCCATCGAGAGTGCCGCACAGCGCATCGCGATCATGGGCATCTGCAACAAGATTGCCGGCATTCTCGCCCCGATCCTGCTCGGCACTCTAGTGCTGCATGGCATGGGCAATATCGCCGATCAAGTCGCCACGGCGGACGCACAAAGCAGAGCACAGATTCTCGACACATTCGCGGCGGGCATCCATGCGCCGTATCTGTTGATGGCCGGGGTGCTGGCATTGCTCGGCGCCAGCATCCTGTTCTCGCCGTTGCCGGACGTCCGCGCCGAACGCGGCGCGGCATCCGCGCCAGCCGAAACGAGCCTGTTCAAGTTTCCGCACGTCTGGCTCGGTGCGCTGGCAATCTTTGTGTATGTCGGCGCCGAAGTGATGGCCGGCGACGCGATCGGCACCTATGGCCGCAGCTTCAACATTCCGCTCGACGAAACAAAATTCTTCACCTCTTTCACTTTGGGCGCAATGCTGGCCGGCTATGTTGTCGGCTTCGTCACGATTCCTCGTTTCGTTTCGCAACAGCGCTACCTTGCATTTTCCGCACTACTCGGCATCGTGCTTGTCGTCGGTGCGTTCGTGACGAAGGGCTATGTCTCGGTCGGCTTCGTCGCTGCACTCGGTTTTGCCAACGCGATGATGTGGCCGGCGATTTTTCCGCTCGCAATCCACGGCCTCGGCCGGCTGATCGAACGCGGCGCGGCGCTGCTGATCATGGGTATCGCTGGCGGCGCGATCATTCCGCAAGCATTCGCGTATCTGAAGCAGTCGTACGATTTTCAGCTGGTTTTCCTCGTGCTGATGGTGCCCTGCTATCTGTACATAGGGTATTTCGCCACGCGCGGTTATCGCGCCGGCCAGAATGTCGCACTCACCGCAGCCGCATCGTCGCGATAGCGGACGCCACGCTGCGTCCGCTACCATGCGCTAGGGCACACCGGAGATGACGTGGTACAGGAAGCCAGAAGAGCGACGATCAGGGACGTTGCCGCACGCGCCAAGGTTTCGCTGAAAACCGTATCGCGCGTCATCAACAACGAACCGGCCGTGCAGCAGCGCACTCGCGAGAAAGTGCTGCGCGCGATCGAACACCTCGATTACCAGCCCGATCTTTCCGCGCGCAGCCTGCGCAGCGCCCAGTCGTTCGCGCTCGGCGTGGTCTACGACAACCCTAACGCCTATTACGTGATCAGCGTGCAGAACGGCGTGTTGTCCGTCTGCCGCGACACCGGCTTCGGTCTGCAGATCCATCCGTGCAACTCGGCTTCACCGACGCTTGCCGACGAACTCGTCGACCTGGTGAAGCGTTCGCGCCTGGCCGGGCTCGTGCTTGCGCCGCCGATGTCCGAGCGCATGGAGCTGATCCGCTTCCTGTCGAACAATGGCATCAAGCTCGTGCGCATTCTTTCCGCGGCGGAAGACCCGGCCGACGGCTATCCGTGCGTCTACGTCGACGATCGCGACGCAGCGTACGACATTACCGAACATCTGATTCAGCTCGGTCATCAACGCATCGGTTTTCTATGGGGCGGCAAGTCGCACCGCTCCAGCCCCGAGCGCTTCAAGGGTTACGAAAGCGCGCTGAAAGATTACGGCATCGCGCTCAATAACCGTTTGATCGTGCACGGCGACTACTCGTTCGACGATGGCTTCCGCGGCGCGCGCAAATTGCTCGCGCTCAAAGACAGGCCAACCGCGATCTTCGGTTCGAACGACGAGATCGCCGCCGGCGTGCTCGCGGCGGCAAAGTCGAGCGGCCTGGACGTACCCTACGACCTGTCGATCGCCGGTTTCGAAGACAGCCCGTTTTCGAAACAGTCCTGGCCGGCGCTGACTACCGCGAAACAGGCGACTGAAGAGATCGCGCGCGAAGCGACGCTGCGCCTGATCGCCGAGTTGCGACGCAACGGCGCAGCAGCAGATGTGATCGAGAACAAAGGCTTCAGCCCGGAGTTGGTGATACGTGGCTCGACCGGACCGGTGCGTTCACGGAGTCCATAATCCACCGGCAGCGTTCGAGCCCTTTTCGACGCTGGCGAGTGTCCGCTCTTCGCAACACAAACGAGCCGACGAGGCGAGGAAGGCGCGTCGCCTGCAGGTACGCAAACGCTGTTCGAGATGTGCGGGCGGAACACACTACGCCCTGTATGATCTGCCGCCTAATCCAAACAGAGCAGCCCAATGACCCTTTCCCTCTACGCCGGTTCCATTCCTGTGTTCAAGCAAATGCTCGGTGGCCTCGATGATGTACTCGGCAAGGCGCAAGCGCACGCCGCCGAGAAGAAGATCGAGCCGAGTGCGCTGACTCAGGCGCGCTTGTTCCCGGACATGTTTCCGCTTAGCAAACAGGTGCAGATTGCCTGCGATTTCGCGCGCAGCGTCAGCGCGCGGCTCGCTGGTGCGGAAGTTCCGGTGTACGAAGACAAGGAACAGACTTTCGATGAATTGCGAGCGCTGATCGCCAAGACACTCGTATTTGTCGCCGGCTTCGATGCGTCGCGCTTCGACGGCAGCGCACAGCGCGAAATCGTGCTGCGTCCAGGCACGCCGAAAGAAAAGCATCTCACAGGCGATAGGTACTTGTTGAATTATGGGTTGCCGCAGTTTTTCTTCCATGTGACCACGGCCTACGCGCTGCTGCGTCACAACGGCGTCGAGATCGGCAAGCGCGACTATATGGGCGCATACTGACGTGACTGGGGAAATTCTGAGAGCCGAGCGACTGCTTGTTCAGAGCCTTAGCGGATTCCAGAGGTGTGGAAAATGAAATGCCAACGGCTTTATGCACTCATCGCCTCGGTTGTGATGTTTGTCGTGGCGGCCAACACCATCGCTCAACCTTCACCACAGACCACCGCGTTTACCTATCAGGGTCAGCTCAATGCGGGAGGCGTTCTCCCCAACGGGCAGACCTACTATTTCAAATTCACCCTTTACGATGCGCTTACCGGCGGCAATGTCGTGGGTGCACCGATCGACCAGGCGATCTTGGTCGGAAACGGCGGGCTGTTCACGACGGACCTCGACTTCGGCCAGATTTTCAACGGCACGCAGTATTGGCTCGAGATCAAAGTCGGAGCCACCGCACTCACTGAACAAGCATTGGCAAGCCGTCAGCCGATCAACGTGGCTCCGGTGGCGCAATATGCGTTGAATTCGCCGCCGGGCAAAAAATCGATTCAATTCTCGACGGGTACCGTACTCAGTGGCGCTAGCGTCGTTTCGGCTGCTCCGATTCTGATGGGTTTTGGCAGCCATACGGTCGAGGTTATTGATGGCTCTGGGGAATCGACCATGCCGCCCGAAGCGGCGGGATTTTCTTTTCCGGTTCCTTTTGCGGGCACTATTCAAGATCTGCAAATAAGTGCAGATCTATTGGTTGTTTCCGTGGTTTCCTTAAACACCCTCGGCCTTCAATATGACTTCACGGTATTTCGCGCACCGTCGGTGCCCAACGATGGAATCGACCATCTTGCTTCGGCTTACGTGACGACGCCGCTGACCAGTTCGATCAGATTTGGATTTCCGAACAACGTTGTCACCGCGGGTACTTTCAGGACCGCAACCAATGTAAATCTCGGAACACCTTTGGTCGTCGCCGCCGGTGATCGTATCGGTATTCGTGTGCGAACCAGTGCCGCGACTGATCCATCAGCGGCCGATATCACCCAACTCTCGTTTAGCACCACTCTCTCTTACACCCCGGCCAACCCATAGGTGCTGCGTCATCTCAGCCGTTGGCAGAGAAACATGTGGGAGTTTTGACATGAAATATTTTCGAACAAGACTGCGCGTTGGTTTGGCGCTACCGGTGCTGGTTGCACTGGCGTCGCTGTCGATCTTGGCCATGCCATGGTCGGACACGCGCGCGGGAACGACAGCGACCTACAGCATCGACTTTCACACCATCAGTTCCGGTGGCAGTTCGCTGCGCAACAGTTGCTATCACCTGACGGGCACGGTCGGGCAGGCCGCGCCTGGCTATTCGAGCACGACCTCCGGCACGCCGACGTATTCCGTATACGCCGGGTTCTGGTCAGCCGCGCCGACCACGGGGCTGGATGAAATTTTCTTCAACGGATTCGAGGAGTGTTGAACATGAAATGCCAACGCATGTATGCACTCATCGCCTCGGTTGTGATGTTTGTCGTGGCGGCCGACGCCATCGCTCAACCTTCACCGCAGACCACCGCGTTTACCTATCAGGGGCAGCTCAATGCGGGAGGCGTTCTCCCCAACGGGCAGACCTACTATTTCAAGTTCACCCTCTACGATGCGCTCACTGGCGGCAATGTCGTGGGTGCACCGATCGACCAGGCGCTTTTGATCAGTAACGGCGGACTGTTCACAACGGATCTCGACTTCGGCCAGATTTTCAACGGCACACAGTATTGGCTCGAAATCAAAGTGGGAGCCACCGCAATCACTGAACAAGCATTGGCAAGCCGTCAACCGATCAACGTGGCTCCGGTGGCGCAATATGCGCTGAATTCCCCGCCGGGTGCATTCGCTGACTTCTATGCGTTGATGCCGCCCGACAATGCAGCGACGGTTGCAGTCGGTAGCGCGGTGCAGTTTCCGCAGGACGGACCCGCATCGGGAGCTGTGATAACGCGCCTTGATCCCGGTACTTTCAATCTATCTGTCATCGGCACCTACCAGGTGATGTTTCAAGTCAGCCTCACCGAGCCCGGTCAACTCGTCCTCGTTCTTAATGGGGTTGAGTTGCCCTATACCGTGGTTGGCCGCGCGACCGGTACAAGCCAGATGGTAGGCATGGCGCTGATCACGACGTCTGCAGTGAACTCCACTCTCTCTGTTCGCAATCCCTCCGGTGGTTTCGTAGCGCTCACGGTCACGCCGCTTGCGGGTGGAGCCGATGCAGTATCGGCCCATCTGGTGATCACGCTGTTGCATTGAGAGCGTGGGGTTCTGTGGTGATCGAGAAAGCAGCGCTGCTTCAATATTCAAAACCCGATCTGAACATCAGATCGTCAGCAGCATCGGCGAGTGCGTTGATTTCCGAGTCGGAAATCATGTTGCTGTTTCGCCGCATGACGACGCAAATGCGTCTTGAACAATGCCCGCCTTTTGGCCGCTCGCTGTCTATAAAGTATGAAAGTCGCAAACCGACCCACACCTGCCTTTCACGATGGGCAGCTTTTGAGATACACCATAGGCCGTGAGATTTCCTCAATCGCGGCTTGACGCTTGCTGTATCGTCGCCAGTTCCGAGTCGATCCGCGAAGGATCTGTGACGAGGTAGGCGAACTCTTCACGCAGCAGTTCGCGCAAACGCGCGCGCATGCCCTTATTCGACGCAGCCATCGAGTTCTGCATTCGCCACCATTTCGGCAACCTTCTGGTTACCTTCGGTGCCTGTGCCCACGGGCCAATTGATGTGCGTCCGATAGGTACGCTAGCGCAGATATGCTAAGTGATATGCTTTTCACTCCCGGGGCTTGTGTTCACAATTGCAGCTCGGCAATACCACCTGCAGGCTGCGACGATCAGGGGGTACAAAAATGCGTCGACACGTTCTCTTGGCGATCATGTTCCTCTTGGGTGCAGGTCATGAAGTTGCGGCTCAGCTGCCATGCACGGGGTTGTGTCTGCAACAGGTAGCATGCCCGGGAGGCGGAACAACGAGTGTGAGCGGCAAGGTATTCGCGCCCAACGGCACGGATCCTCTACCGAATGTTCTTGTCTATGTTCCCAATGGTGGCGCTGCTCCCACCTATGGCGTTCAATCGTTCCCATCCGGCGTGCAGCAATCGGCCCCCGTGTCAGGCTCGCCGCTCGTGCAGACGAAGACCTCGTTCGATGGCTCGTTCACATTGACCAACATGCCCGTAGGCTCAAACGTCCCGCTCGTGATGCAGTCAGGCAAGTGGCGCCGTCTGTATAGGCGCTGCGCGCTGGTGTGATGACCGTGATGGAAGTTGCGCTGTTCACTGCGAACAACGTTGCCGCCGTCGCGCCAAATGTTACGGCAGTTGCGGCGGTGAAATTGGTTCCAGTGATCGTCACCATTGAGCCGCCGGCAGTCGGGCCGGAATTGGAACTGACGTTCGTTACAGCTGGAGTCGCCGTCCAACCAAGCGCAAACAGATCGAACTCGAGAATTCTTTCCTGCGGTATTGTGCCTGGAGTTGTGCATTCATTCGACGCTGGCAGCGCAGGCTGCGAGGTCAACAATCTGCCGATCGGTGAAGGTGCGATGACCGCGACCTACAGTGGCGACGCGAACAATTTTTCGAGCGGATCGTCAGGACTTGATTTGACGATACTGGATCCGATCAACGTCATCTGTCGAAATTCGTTCGAACAGATTAGTGCCGGTTGTCCGGCGGAGTGAGCTGAAATCACGCTGCGATCCGGTCCGACCTCAGCGCAACGACGCCTCGGTCACTCGCGCTTGGGGACCCGAGAGCTGCCGTCCGCGGCCGGCGGATTTTGGCCGACTGCCGACTAACTCGCCCAGCAACTCACGACCCCTTGCAGACGGCCACCAACGGCCGCTTTCAGGCAAACCTATCGGTATAGCTTCCGGATGATGGCGTTCCCTGCCGACGCTACCACTGCTGCGCAGGTCGCCCCGCTGTCGCGTTCCGAGCAACTCAGGCGATCCATTTTTCGCGCGGGATCTCCCGCAGATCAGGTTCCGCTGCCGTGATCACCCACGATCTGCAGCGTCCCGTCGGTGATCAGCGTCGCGGGCGCATCGCGCAGGCGCGCAACGAAGTCGGTCGGCAGCGCACGCGCTGGGCGCGCGCCGACCACGCGGTTGCGGCCGGCGCGCTTGGCGGCATAGAGCGCGAGGTCGGCAATGTCGATCACGCGCTGCCACTCGATCTGCGACTCAGCTGCCGGCTCGAATGGATGACAGGCGAATCCGATCGAGGCCGTGAAGCCGAGCGGCGTGTCACGACCGAGGTCAACTCGCAATGCGGCGATGTCACCGCGCAGTCGTTCCGCCCACGCGAGCGCTGCAGCGTCATTTTCGACGCACGACACCATGAGGAACTCCTCTCCGCCCCAGCGCACGGCTAGCCGATCCTCGCGTTCTTGTTGCAGCAGCAGGCCCCCGAGTGCGCGCAGCACGGCGTCGCCAACCGCGTGCCCGTGCTCATCATTGATCGTCTTGAAACGATCGATATCGAGCAGAAAGAATGCAAGCCGCCGATTCGGCGCGTGCGCGTCGCGCTCGACGCGCGCGAGCAGATCCGGAACACGCAGGTCGATCGAGCGGCGGTTGCCGATGCCGGTCAGCGCGTCGGTGCGGCTGAGCTCTTCGATGCGCGCGTACGCGCCGGCAAGCTGTCCGTGCGCTTCGCGGATATCGCGCGTGCGCGCGGCAACGGTGTCTTCGAGTTCGCGTTGGCGTGCCCGAAACAGCGCGAGCCGCACGCGATAGATGGGCCAGGTAATGCCGAGCAATAACACGATTCCCGCGGCGCGGAACCACGCCGTCTGCCAGAACGCCGGCACCACCGTGATCGGTATGGAGAGCGCATGCGGGCTGAACGCGCCGCTGCGATTGCTGCCTTGCACGTCGAGTGTGTAGGCACCCGGTGCCAGGCTCGTGAAATTCGCCACGCGATGCGCCGCGTCGCTCTCGATCCAGCGCTCATCGTATCCGCGCAAGCGATAACGATAGCGGTTGCGCTCCGGCGCGGAGTAGTCGAGCGCGGCGAACTCGACGCTGAGCTGCTTCTCGCCCGGCGCGATGCGCAAGCCGTCAGCGCCGAGTACACGCGGGTTGCCGTCGATGCGTACGTCGCTTGCCACAAGCTCGGGCGCAAACCGCCACGGCGCAAAATGTGCTGGATCCACGATCAGCAAGCCGAACGTGCCGCCGAACAGCAGCGTGCCGTCGGCAGTCGCGGCCGCCTGGCTGATCTCGGGTGGATTGCCGATGTCGACGCCGTCGGCGCGACCGAATTCGTAAACGCTGTCGTGCTGAAGATCGATCAGATAGCGCTCGCTCCAGAGCCGGTCTTGATCGTCGACGAGCAGCCGTGCGACCGATGCCGACAAATTGGCGACACGCTCGAATTCGCCGCGGCCGCGATCGACACGCAGTGACCGTTCGACGCCGCCGCTCGTTGCGACCCAGAGCCGATCGGAATGATCGACGAGCAGATCCAGCACGCCCTGCTGCGACAGTGCGCCCGGCGACTCGATGCGTTGCAGGATCGACTCGCCGTGCAGACGCCGCAGCAATCCGAACGGCGTGCCGACCCACAGATCGCCGGCGCGGCTTTCGGCCAGCGCCCAGATCGCGAGATTCAGCGGCTTGCCATCGCTGTCCACGAGCACCTGCGCCTGGCCGCTAGCCGGATCGAGCGTGTAGACGCCATTCTCGGTGCCGACGAACAGCGTGCCGTCGCGCCCGGCGAGCATGTGGCGAAAGCGGCTCGCAACTGCATCGACGTGCGCGAAGGTGCCGTCGGCGTTGTAGCGATAAAGGCCTGACTGTTGCGTGCCGACCCAGATCGCCTCGTCGCGCGTACGTGCGAGGCCGAGCACGATGCCATCACGCAGCGCACCGGCGCGTTGCGCATCGGGGCGAAAGTGCTCGACGATACCGCGCTCACGATCGAGCACATCGATTCCCGCGCCGCCGGTGCCGAGCCAGATGCGGCCGTCGGACATTTCGAGCGCACTGAGCACGGTGGGATGACTGAGACCGTCGTGCCGCGCCGGATCGAAGCGCAGCG
>Ga0163163_10000865_pt1 | contig 25811 bp, 26 predicted proteins | sample S65metaG_FD_119766 | JGI IMG/M metagenome (GOLD analysis project Ga0163163, IMG submission 119766) | Switchgrass rhizosphere microbial communities from Kellogg Biological Station, Michigan, USA - S6-5 metaG | ecosystem: Host-associated > Plants > Roots > Rhizosphere > Soil | place: USA...
GCTTCAGGCCGAAGGCCATGTTGTCGAAGGCCGTCATGTGCGGATAGAGCGCGTAGTTTTGGAACACCATCGCGATGTCGCGGTCCTTCGGCGGCAGATCGTTGACCACCTGGCCGCCGATGCTGATGTCGCCGGAGGTGATTTCCTCCAGCCCCGCGATCATTCGCAGCGTCGTCGACTTGCCGCAGCCCGAGGGGCCGACCAGCACGACAAACTCGTTGTTCGGGATGTCGAGATCGATCGTGCGGACGGCTTCGACGTCGCCGTATTTCTTCACGACTTGACGCAACGCGACTTCAGCCATGCTGCTCAGCCCTTGGTGGCGCCGGCGGTAAGACCGGCGATGTAATAGTCCATCAGGAACGCATAGATCACGAGCGGCGGCGCGGCCGCGACCAGAGCGCCAGCCATCAGCATGCCCCACTTGTAGACGTCGCCGCGGATCAGGCTGGTTACGGTGCCGACGGTGAGGACCTGCTGATCCGATGAGTAGAGGAAGGCCATCGGATAGACGAAGGCGGCCCACGACACGGTGAACGCGAAGATCATGGCGGCAATGATACCGGGCAGCGCGACGGGGACGAAGATCTTGAGCAGCATCTGCATGTGCCCAGCGCCGTCGATCAGCGCGGCCTCGTCGAGCTCCTTCGGGATTGACTGGAAGTAACCGATCATGATCCAGGTGCAGAAAGGCACCGTCAGCGTCGGATAGACCAGCACCATGCCCCAATAGGAATTGAGCAGACCGATTGATTTAACGATCTGGAACATGGGGATGAACAGCAGCGTGTCCGGGACCAGGTAAGTGAGGAAGATACCGGTGGCGAGGATGCTCGATCCCCAAAAGCGCATGCGGCCGAGCGCGAATGCGGCCAGCACGCTGACTACCATGGTAATCGCCACCACGCACACCGTCACGATGACAGTATTCCTGAAGAAGATCAGGAAGTCGGTTTGCGTCAGCAGAATCCTGAACTGGTCGAGCGTGACGCCGTCGAAGATGAACCACGGATTGGTCGCCAGCCGTGCCATCTCGGCGTCGCTCTTGAGCGCCGTCACGACCATATAATAGGGCGGCATTAGGAAGAAGATCGCGAACAAGATAAGAAAGAAATAGGACGCAAACAACGCCCAGCGCCGGCTGCGCCGCAAGCTCGATCGAGCCGGCGCCGTTTTGCCGACCGGTACGGCGAGAGTGGCGGTGCTCACCCGATCTCCCTCCCGCGTTTGCGCACGCCGCGCAGGATGAAGATCGCGGCGACCGCCAGGATCGGGAGCATGAACAGCGACGTCGCTGCGCCGAGCGGGAGGTCGCCGGAGCGAATACCGAGCAGGAAGGCGTAGGTGGCGAACATGTGCGTCATGTTGCGCGGGCCACCGGCCGTCATGATCTGCACGATGTCGAAATTGGCGAAGGTGACAATCAGCGAGAACAGCACCGTGATAGCGATGATATTGCGCATCATCGGCAGCGTGATGTGGACGAACTTCTGCCAGGCATTGGCGCCGTCGATGGCCGCGGCTTCATAGAGTTGCTCGGGCACCGATTTGAGCGCCGCCAGGTACATAATCAGGAAGAACGGCGCGCCGTACCAGACGTTCACCAAGATGACTGTAAAACGGGCCCAATAAGGGTCGCTTAGCCACGCGACCCGTTCGAAGCCCAGACTTTGCAGCGTGTAATTGAAGGCCGAATTGGTGGGATCGAACAGCCACCACCAGCCGAGCGTCGACAGGGCCAACGGGATCACCCACGGCACCAGTAGCATGCCGCGCCATTTGCGCTGGCCCTTGACGGGAAGATTGTTGACAAGGTGCGCGGTGACCAGCCCGATCAGGGCCTTAAAGAACACGGCGGAAAGCGCAAAGATCGTCGATTGTTGGACCACCATCCAGAATGTGTCGCGCGACATTAGGAACGTGAAATTCGACAAGCCGATAAAGCGCGTCTGCGCCTTGTTCAGCATGGACAAGTGGATTGAATAAAGCGCGGGGTAGATAACCAAGCCGCAGATGATCACGATCAGCGGCAGGCACATAAGAAATGCGATGGTCGAGCGCTGCCGCATGAAGCGGTGCAGGCCGCTTTTGCGTACCGTGGGCACGCTCGTGTCACTGAGCGCAGGAGTCCAAGTGTGGATGGTATCGGCCATCAGGCGCTCTCGCTGTCAGCGGGAGGATGCATGCCGGCCTATCGGGCCGGCATGCAGATTGTCCTGGCGTAACCCTCAGGCGCGCAACGTGCCTTCGAGTTCCTTCTCGGCCCACTTGATGACGTCGTCGAGCTTCTCTTTGCCCTGCGTGAATTTCGAGATCATCACAGTGTCGATCGCCTGGTTGTACATCTGGGCGCCGACTTCCGAACGCGCAGGTGCACCGAACATCGAAGTCTGCTCGTCACCGCGCGGCGGGTAGGCATATACGGTGCCCACTGGCGGCTCGACTGTTTTCCAGGTGTCGAGATCGTACATGCTCTTGAACGAGGGCAGATCGTAGCCGACCGAGGCTGCGACAAGCTGTGCGACCGATTCCTTCTGCGAGACGTGCAGCAGGAGGTCCTTCGCTGCAGCCTTATTCTTGGAGAACTTCCACAGGCCGTAGAACTGCGGGAGTTGTCCGACGAAACGGCCGTTCGGGCCCTTCGGCACCGGATGCGTCCAGCACTGCTCCGCCACCTTCGGGTTGTCGCGCTTGGCGACCGCCCAGGCGCTCGGCGGGTTCATGATGCCGGAGCCCTTGCCCGAGATTAGCCAGCGGTTGTTGCCGGCGTCGTCCCATGCGAATACTTCTGGCGGGCTCGCTTCCATGATCTTGCGGGCGACTTCCATCGCCTGCCGGGTCTGGTCGGAATTGATCTTGATGTTGTCCTTGGCGTCGATGAACACGGCGCCATAGGCATTGAACAAACCGCCGACCCAGTCGACCGCGTCCGAGGTCTGGCCCATCGGCAGGCCGACCGGGAAGCCGGCCTTGTGCAGCTTCTGTGCCGCCGTGACATAGGCGTCCCAGGTCCAGCTGTCGACCTTGGCCTTGTCCCATTTCGATTCGTCGGCCGGGAACATGTCGCGCAAATCGATGCCGGCGTGTTCCTTATAGAGATCGAAGCGCGAGCAGCAGGGCTTCACCTGGCTGCCGACCGCGGTAGGCACGCCGAGCCACACGCCCTTGCTCTTGGCGAGATATTCGGCGACCGGGCTGATCGGGCCGTGCTTTTTGATGAGCGCCGCAATCACGTCGTCGAGCGGCTCGAGCATCGCCTGGTGGATACGGATGTTCCAGTCGCGATGCGACATGATGTCATGACCGGTGCCGGCTTGCGCTTCGGCCGCGGCGGTCAGCTTATCCTTCTCGCCTTGCGAGGTGATGTAATCGATGTGGACGTCGACTTTATTTTGGTCGCCCCATTCCTTGCAGATCTTGTCGAGGGCCTTGTTGGCGCCGGGCACCCAGTGGTCCCAGCAGCCCAGTGACAAAGTGCCTGCGGCATAGACGCCGCTGACATATGGAGCAGTAATTGCTGCCGCGGAACCGAGGGCGGCAGTCTTGAGAACGGCACGACGCGATAGACGTGATTGTCCCATTTGGTCTCCTCCCGGGTGGCGCCATTATTCGGCGTTTTGAAAACGATACTCTCGGCCCGTGCGGACGGCTAGTCACTAAAGTATAGGTCGCTATAAATTTCCGGTTCCTTGGCGTTTACTGGATTTCTGTGCCCGTCAAGCCGACTCTCTCATGAATTGTCCACCTCGCGGATCGTATCGGGCCCGGCATTAAAGCCTTCTCATGGAAACCTTTGTATTTCTCGCTGTTTTGTTTGCGGCCGCATGCCATGCGGGCTGGAATGCCCTGATAAAGGTCGGTCTCGATCCGCTCTCGACGACGACCCTGATTTCCGTCGGCTCCGGTGTCGTGGCGCTCGCGTTTGCACCATTGGTGGGCATGCCTGCTCCGGCGGCCTGGCCCTGGTTGCTCGCGTCTGTCGTTATCCATCTGGTCTATTTTGCCTCTCTGATCGAAAGCTATCGCACCGGCGATCTTGGGCAGGTCTACCCGATTGCTCGTGGTTCGGCGCCTCTGCTGACGGCCACGGTCACGTCGATTTTCGTCGGCGAAAAATTGAGCATGCTGGGTTGGACCGGGATTGTCGCGCTTGTCGCTGGCGTTTTGCTGCTCTCCGCGCGCGGCGGGCGGCACCTCGCGGAAATCGACCGTCGTGCCATCATCTTCGCGCTGTTCACGGCCTTGACCATCTGCGCCTACTCCGTGGTTGACGGTATCGGGGCGCGGCTATCGGCAAATCCGAACGGTTATTCGGTCTGGCTCTTTATCGGGATTGCGGTGGTCATGGTGCCTTATGCGCTCTATCGCGACGGGCGGGACGTCGTTCCGGCGATGCAGCGCTTCTGGATACGCGGTTTTGCCGGAGGCGCGTTACAGGTTCTGTCCTACGGAATCGCAATCTGGGCGATGACGGCGGCGCCCATCGCGATCGTCGCCACATTGCGCGAGACAAGCGTCCTGTTCGGCGCTGTCATTGCCGTTGTCGTTTTGAAGGAGCCATTGCGCGCGGCCCGCATCCTGGCCGCGTGCCTCATCGTGTGCGGTCTCGTTTTGATCCGCGTGCAGTAGCCGCTAGAGCTTGAGCTCTGGGAATTCGCGCTCGAGGCGATCGAAATCCATTTCAGTGTCCACGCTCCAAAGCGGCGGACGCTCGATCAACATGAGACGCTGTTCGACGATGCGTGCGCGGGTATCGGCGAGAATGTTGCTCCCGTCCCAGGCGATCTTCGAGAAGAGCGCCGGCTGCGCCTTGCGCATCCCAAGAAGCACGTAACCGCTACGCTCGTTCGGAATGAGAACAACGTCGTTGCCATCACGCAAAGCCATGGCGGCGCTGCGCAGATGGGCCTCGGTCAGGGCAGGGCAGTCGGTGCCGATCACAAGAACAGGTCCGGTACTGCCGGCAGTGGCGACATGCATTCGTGCGCCGAGGTCGCCCTGTGGCTGCGGCCTCAGCGTGACCTTCATGCGCGCGACCATTTTCAGAAATGTGTCGTGCGTGGCGTCGGGTTCGCAACACAAGGTGACGGGACCGATGCCGGTGGCAAAGGCGGTCGCGACCGTGCGCTCGGTCAATCGCTCCTGCAGGACTGCCGCGGCATGTGCTCCAATTGCCGGAATGAGCTGAGTTTTGGCGAAGCCCGGGATTGGGGCTTTCGCCAGAATCGCGATCGACACAGGACTTGGGTTCGAGGGGGGCATAACTTGTGCGACTCGTTGCGGACCGGCGCCGAGGAAATACGCCGGGCGCAGCCGTCACATCAAGAAGGACAGCACTGTTTCCGACACCTATTCGACGGCGCTGCTGGAATTCAGCGAGCCAGCGCGGTCGTTACAGGTAAATCGATGCCAATGCGCCCGAAGCCCGGCAACTTTATGCCCGGATGACGTAGATCGAGACCCGCGACCAGACCCATGAAATTGACCTCAAGGCCTTCGACCCAGCCGAGCTTCATTCCGGCGACGCCATGCAAATTGAACTCAAATCCGGTGCCGCTATCGGTCCGTCCCGCGTAAAGCCCATTGCGGAAGTCGCGACCGATTGCGTTTGGCGGCAGCGCGAGACCGAGCTCAGGTACGGTGCGCAGGATCGCGGCGATGAAGCTGTTGCTGTTCGGGCCAGGCCAGATCCGGTAGTCGCCGGTCTGTGAGTAGTTGTACTCCTTCACCGTTGCCTCGATGCGCGGGATCAGCTTTTCTGCCTCCGATCCGGAAACGTCCGCCAGCATGACCGGCTTGTTGCCGTACCATTTTCCGTCAACCGGCCAATTGTTGAGACGGATCGGTTGCCCCCAGCCGACCACATCATAGCGTTGCCAGCGTGGCTCATTGGCGTGTTTGAGCACGACCCAGCTGTGGACTGAAAAAATGCCTTTCCAGGCGCCGGCGGTGCCGGTGAAAATGATCACGCGCGCGGGCGCGGTTTCGGCTGCTACCGGCAAGAGTCCGGCGCTCGACCAGTCGGCGTCACGCCACGAGCGCGGATCGTCGCTGACCGCGTAGAGGGCTGCACGGGCGAGGATAGGCGCGATGAAAAGAAGGAGAATGGCGATCATTACAGTCCTGAAAGGGCTGCGCGGTGAGGGGGCAAGCGTCATGATCGCGGATTATAGAGGTTTTTCGACCTAAACGTGGCGGCTACCGCGTTCGATTGTTATCGATGCGGAGCTGCGGGTAGCGCGCGGCGCCATCCTTGGTGAGATCGCCCGATACGACTTTGGCCCATTCCATGGCGACGACCGCGCCAAGTTGTGCTCCGGCGATCATATTGCCGGAGATGATGGCGTCGCCTGCTTTGGGAGCAACGGATGCTGCGATCCCTATGGGGGCGTCGCGGATGACGTTGCCGCTCACAGTCACATTACGAAGGTAAGGACCCCAGCCGGCCCGTATTCCGATCTGCGCGGCGTTCTCGACCACGTTCCCGGTTACGGCGGCTTCCGCCTCGATGCCGATGCCGATCCCGGCATCCTCGGAAGCGGTGCTAGGTCGCTGCACAGCGATGTTGCGGATCAGGTTGCCATGAACGGTCGCAAGCCTGCCGCCGTTATTGAAATTCGTAACGGAGATTCCGTTTTCCGCAGTATCGACGATGTTGTTGGCAATGACGGCGCCTTCAAAATCGAACTCCGAATACAGCGCGGTTTCTTTCAGTAACGCGCAATTGTTGCCGATAATCTGGATATTGGCCGCGGCGTTACCGCGAATGGCGGAAAACGCCGCGCGACGAATGACGTTGTTGCGAACGATCACATTGGCCGCCCGGAAAACGTTGATGGCATTGCCGTTCTCCCCGGTGCCGCCCGCACGCGCATCGGTATCCTCGATCGTGTTGTCAGCAACCACACTGCCATCGTGCCGCTTCACGCTTTGCCAGATCCGAATTCCGCCATTGCCGGAGCCACGAATGATGTTGGAAGAAACGATGACGCCAAAATTGTCGTTGCATAAAATCGCATTGTCCACCGCACCCGTGATTGAATTCGCGGTAACTTGCCCTTCGCAGCGATCGAGCACGATTGCATTTCCGCCAGCACCTGAAAATTCACAATCGGAAACGCGGATCGATTTCGAAGCGACAAGATGTACAAGCCCACGGTTTTGCTGCAACGGTTGCCCGCCGCCGTCCAGCACAAGGCCGGAGACTGTGATGTGATCGCCGGCCTAGGCGGACAGCAGCGACGGACCGCGCGTAAGGACAAGACGCGTGGCGCCGCGCACCCCGAGGAGCTGTGCCCCGTCCGAAAGCCTGAGGTCGCCCGCGCGGTAGACGCCTGGCACCAGTATCAATGGTGCGCGCGTGCGCGCGGCCTGATCGATCGCACGCTGCAGAGCCCGGCTCTGGTCGTCCAGCGCCCCAGGCCGAACGCCGAACTGCGCCGCATCGATCCCATAGGCCGAAAGCGGCACGGTCAATGCGACGGCGCCGGAGAGGGAGCCAATCAGGAGGCTGCGGCGGTCGATGGGCATGGCACGCTTATGATGCGCCCGGGAAGTTAACGCCGTGCTGCGGCCACCAAAGCGACAAGGGCGCGGCTGCCGGCAACGGCGAGGTCATTGAGGCTCGCCAACGTCTTGTCGCGTTTTCGCCTCGGGCCGCGGCGGACCGGCGGTACATGAATGAAGGCGGTTAAACGGGGCGCGGTGCCGGTTTTTGTCGCTTCGGCAGCGTGCCAGCAGAGAAAGTTGCAGAGGTATCGCCCGGCGTCGCGTGAGAGTGTAGCGCGCGGCGGCAGGCCGCGAAGTGCCGCAAGCAAATGGCGAACCGGCGTCCGCAATCTGATCGATGCTGGTTCACCAATTGCAATGGTCCGGTGTGCCAATGATGCACCGTCAGCATCGGGTAAAAGAGCCAGCGCATTTCGCGCGCGGGTTTCCACGCGGAGTCCCCGTGTGCGCGGTGCGAGTCCAAACATCAGCAATGCATCCGGCTTGTGCCTGGCAATCAACGCCGGCAATTCGCGTTCAACCGCTGCATAACTTGTCGGAAAAATATGAGAAATGATTTTTACGTCAGAAAGGGCGGGACGGCGCGCGCGTGTAACCCGCTGTGCCAGGGGACCGGTCGGGTTGAACGGTGCGCCGGGGAATGGGCCAAAGCCGGTGACAAGGACGGTCAAGGGCATCTAGACGCCGAGCAGTTTCGCGATCTCTTCGACGGCCAGCGCAGGGGCAAGCTTTCCAGCGGCCACCTGGTTTTCCATCTGCCTAAGCTTGGCGCGCACCGAACTATCGCCGCGCAGCCGCGCGGTCAGGCGCTCCTCGAGCATGGTCCACATCCATTTTACCTGCTGATCGCGCCGCCGTGTTGCCAGCTCGCCCGTTGCGGTCGTTTTCTCTTTGTGCGCGATGACCTGCGCCCACAGCCCTTCCACGCCACTGCCCGTAAGCGCGGAATAAGTGACGACTGGCGGGGCCCAGGAGGCTGACTGTGGGACGAGGATATTGAGAGCAGCTTTATACTCAGCAGCGGCAACCCTGGCGCGTTCGATATTATCGCCGTCTGCCTTGTTGACTGCGATCATGTCTGCGAGCTCGACGATGCCTTTTTTCAAGCCCTGCAATTCATCGCCGGCGCCCGGCAGCATCAGCACCAGGAAAAAATCCGTCATGTCGGCGACCGTCGTCTCCGACTGGCCGATGCCGACGGTTTCCACCATGACAACGTCATAGCCGGCTGCTTCGCAGACCAACATGGTCTCGCGCGTCTTCGCCGCGACGCCACCGAGCGTGCCGGACGATGGTGACGGTCGCACGAACGCATGCGGATCGCTCGCGAGGCGCGCCATGCGCGTCTTGTCACCGAGGATGGAGCCACCGGTCCGCGTCGAGGATGGGTCAACGGCAAGAACGGCAACCTTGTGACCCTTGCCGGTCAGATGCGTGCCGAGCACATCGATCGTGGTCGACTTGCCGACACCAGGCGCGCCGGTGATGCCGAGGCGGACACCTTTTCCGGTGAGCGGCAGCAATCCCTGCACAAGCTGGTGGGCGGTCCTGCGGTGGTCCGCGCGCTTGCTTTCGATGAGCGTGATCGCTCGCGCCAGCATGGCGCGGTCGCCCAAGCGGACGCCGCGGACGAGGTCGGCAGGCGGCACGTTGCGCGAAGCCATCGAATCCTCAAGTCCCGGGAATGATCATGCTAGCGCGGGGATTCTGCAACGCCATTCGCCAGGCGAAGCACGAGTCCACCTTGACCTCTTCGCCGCTCAGCCGTGGCGCGGGCGAAGGCATAGAGTTGATTGAGGGTTTTGATACGGCAGGACGAATCGCTGCCGCGCTTGCAGAAACGGGCGCGCGTCAAACGGCCTGCGTCGGCTTCATCGATAGCGATCACCTGGTAGACGCCGTCAACGAGCCTTCGCGCGACGGCATACTCGAATATGCCGGGCCGTTTAGTCGCTGCGCTCTGGACGACAAAAATGTCGCGTGCGAGCGGATGAACCGAAAACGAGCTGACGTCCGTCATGCCGCCGTTTGCATGCTGGTACGCGCCGCGGTCCCATTTATAGGTTGCTTGCTCAGGCTCGTCGGCAGTTCCCTTGCGCAATGAATAGAACTGCAGCCGCACTTGCTGCCCGAAGACAGGCTGGGCATCGGAAAGGAGCGGTCCCGACGAATCAACACAGCCCGACAGTAGCAATGCGCAAATGATCGTGCCGGCGAGGCAGAAGAAAAGCCGGCTCACTCCGCGGCCTCTTCGTTGTGGCCTAATCGCTTGTTGAGTTTTTTCAGCAACTTTTCCGCGGCTTCGGCGATCACCGTGCCAGGCGGAAAGATTGCTTCCGCGCCTGCTTTTATGAGCACTTCATAGTCCTGCTTCGGGATGACGCCGCCGACGACGATCATGATGTCGTCGCGACCCTGTTTATTGAGCTCGGCCTTCAACTCCGGCACGAGCGCCAGATGCGCGGCCGCGAGAGTAGATACGCCAAGAATGTGGACATCGTTTTCGACTGCCTGCCGGGCTGCTTCGGCAGGGGTCGCGAACAACGGACCGATATCGACGTCAAAGCCCAGGTCGGCGAATGCCGAAGCGATGACCTTCTGGCCGCGGTCGTGTCCATCTTGCCCGATCTTGGCGACGAGCAGGCGCGGACGGCGGCCTTCGGCCGCTTCAAATGCTTCAACGGCCGTGCGCACCCGTTCGACAGCGCCGATCATGCCGACCTCCCGCTTGTAAACTCCTGTGATCGCCTTGATCTCGGCGCGATGGCGGCCGAATACCTTTTCGAGGGCCGATGAAATCTCGCCGACGGTTGCCTTGGCGCGGGCCGCGTCGACGGCGAGAGCGAGCAGATTTCCATTGCCGCGATCGGCGGCGCGCGTAAGGGCATCGAGCGTTTCCTGCAAGGCCGCTGGATCGCGCTCGGCTTTCAGGCGCTTGAGTTTATCGAGCTGGCGCGCGCGCACGGCCGAATTGTCGACCCTGAGCACGTCGATCGGCGCATCGTCAGTCGGCGGATACTTGTTGACCCCGATAATGGATTGCAGGCCGGCATCAATGCGAGCCTGGGTTTTCGCGGCGGCCTCCTCAATGCGCAGCTTGGGAATACCGGCTTCGATCGCCTTGGCCATGCCGCCAAGTCCTTCGACCTCTTCGATATGGGCCCAGGCCTTGTGAGCAAGTTCATATGTCAGCCGCTCAACGTAATATGAGCCACCCCACGGATCGATGATGCGGGTGGTGCCCGCTTCCTGTTGCAGTACAATCTGGGTATTGCGCGCGATACGCGCAGAAAAATCGGTCGGCAGCGCGAGCGCCTCGTCCAGTGCATTGGTGTGCAGCGATTGAGTTTGTCCTTGCGTCGCCGCCATCGCCTCAATCATCGTGCGGGCGACATTGTTAAACACGTCCTGCGCGGCCAGCGACCAGCCGGACGTCTGGCAATGCGTGCGGAGGGAAAGCGACCGCGGATCGCCCGGCTTGAACGGCTTCATCAGTTTTGCCCAAAGCAGGCGCGCGGCGCGTAGCTTGGCGATCTCCATGAAGTAATTCATGCCAATCGCCCAGAAGAAAGAGATACGCGGAGCAAACTGATCGACGGTAAGGCCAGCCTTCAGACCGGCGCGCACATACTCAACGCCGTCGGCGAGCGTATAGGCGAGTTCGAGATCCTGCGTCGCGCCGGCCTCCTGCATGTGATAGCCGGAAACCGAGATTGAATTGAATTTCGGCATCTCCGCCGACGTGTAGGCAAAGATGTCGGAGATGATGCGCAGGCTGGGGCCGGGCGGATAGATGTAGGTGTTGCGCACCATGAATTCTTTGAGGATGTCGTTCTGGATCGTGCCCGACAGTTTCTCATGTGGGACGCCTTGCTCTTCCGCGGCGACAATGTAGAGCGCGAGTATCGGCAATACCGCACCGTTCATCGTCATCGAGACGCTCATCTGGTCGAGCGGGATTCCCGAAAACAGCGTGCGCATATCGTAGATCGAGTCGATTGCGACCCCGGCCATGCCGACATCGCCTGAGACGCGCGGATGGTCGCTGTCGTAGCCGCGGTGCGTGGCGAGATCGAAAGCGATTGAGAGGCCTTTCTGGCCCGCGGCGAGATTGCGGCGGTAGAAGGCATTGGAATCTTCGGCGGTGGAAAAGCCTGCATACTGCCGGATGGTCCAGGGCTGTGCCGCGTACATCGCGGGATAGGGGCCGCGAAGGTAAGGCGCCTTGCCTGGGTAGGTATCAAGGAAGTCGAGGCCGGCGAGGTCCCTTTCACCGTAGACCGGTTTTACTGCGACACCTTCTGGCGTCGTCCACGGCGCCGCCGAGCCGGTGCCTGACGGCACGGCCGTATCGCGGAAATCGACCTTTGCGAAATTGGGGACCTGATTCATTTGAGGCCAAGGATACCATGTACCGATTGCAGCGTCGAAAGCGCGTCGCAACCCATATATATAAAGTCCTTCACGCCCGCTTTCCGCCAGCCTTGCTCATTCTCGCCTGGTCGGCCGGCGAGATGCACGACCGCCCCGGCTGCAGCGAGTGCATTGGCAGCAGCCGGCGCCTCATTTCCGTACACCTTGTCGGACGAACACAGGCAGGCAAGCTTTGCGCCCGATGCCTTGAAGGCGGCAACCATTTCGGCCTGGCCTTTGAATCCGTCATTCGTGACGGCCTCGATGCCGCCCGCCTCGTAGAAATTCTTGGCGAAAGTCGCGCGTGCGGTGAAATCGGACAGCTTCCCGAGATTTGCGAGAAAAACTTTCGGACGCCCGCCGGTTTTGGCAAGTGCGCGGTCGGACACATCGCGCAACGCTTCGAATGGCTCGGCCAAGCGGATGCGCGGCAAAGCGTCGGTCGTCAGCGTCGTGGCTGCTTCTTTTGGAGGGGTCACTGGCGCGATGCCAAGCACGATCGCTGGCGCTTCATCGAGATTGGGATAGTCGCTGGTGCCGGTGAGTGCGTCCTTGCGGCGGGCGACTGCTTGCTGACGTTCGGTGCGCACGGCGGCGACTTTCGTCTGGATGAGACGGGCTTCGAGTGCGGCCCATGCGCCGCCCGCACGTTCGATTTCTTGAAACAAGGTCCACGCGGCGGAGCACAATTTCTGAGTCAGATCCTCGATGGCGCCGGAGCCTGCGGCAGGATCAGCAACCCTCGCGATGTTCGACTCTTCGAGCAAAATGAGCTGCGTGTTGCGTGCGATGCGGCGCGCGAATGGGTCGGGTAAGCCCAGCGCTGCGGTGTGAGGAAGCGCCGCAATGCTGTCGGCGCCGCCAAGACCAGCAGCAGCGACGGCGATGGTCGTGCGCAGCATGTTCACGTAAGGATCGCGCCTGGTCATCATGCGCCAGGCAGTTTCTGCTGCGACATAGACCGGTTTCGGCGCAAGCGTGCAGGCTTCTTCGATCCGCGCCCACAATTTCCGCAAGGCGCGAAACTTGGCAATGGTGAGGAATTCGTCAGCGTCTGCGGAAAGCCGGAAATAAATCATATCACGCGCGGTATCGAGGGGGAGGCCGCTCGCTTCAAGCGCACGTAGGTATTCGACCGCGCTCGCAATGACGAATGAAAGCTCCTGTGCTTCCGAGCCGCCTGCATTGTGAATAATGCGGCCATCGGCCACCGCGAACGGCCCGCGAAAGCCCTGCGATGCCAGTTCGCCGATCAAGCCAGCGAAGCCTTTTGAAATTGCGTTCCACGGCTGGGGGCTCTTGCCGGTGGCGGCGAATCCGCCGACCGGGTTGATGCTCGCCCGCATATCTACCGCAGCCGGCAAAAGCTTCCGGCTTTGCACGAGCGCCGCGAAGTGCTGGACAGCGGCGCGCGTGGCGGGGCTTAGATTGAAATCGATGGTAATCCCGGCATCTAGCTTCACGTCTTGCAGCACCCGCGCAAGCGTTGCCGGCGACGCATCAAGACCGTAGCCGTTAGCGCTGACCGAGCCGGCCATGACCAGCGTCAGGCCGATCGCGCCGTTTTCGAGGTCTTGCAAGGCTTGCTCGTTTGCCGCCGCCGGGTCCGGATGGTCAACGCGTTGCATGAGGGTCCAGGCCGCGCCCGGGATGCGGCCGGTGACGGGTTTTGCACCTGCCGCGCGCGCGTAAAGGGGTTCGGTGCGCAGCCCGTCATAGGTCTGGCCCACAAGCTTCTTATCGAACGAGGCACCCTTAAGGGCAGCCTCGACCAGTCTCCGCCAGTCGTCCTGTGTGGTCTGCGGAAATTCGGCAGCGAGGGGGAGGTCGTTACTCATGCTGGCAAAATGGCACAGTCGGCCTTAGTGGGCCATCGACGGTCAGGGTAGGCGATGAATCTGGCCGGCATCCACAGCCCGGGCAGCGTCATCGACCCGCCGGCCCGCGATGACACGGTCTCCAGCGATTTCGGCCAATGGTACCAGCACGAAAGCACGCTCGAACAGGCGCGGGTGCGGCAGCGTCAAATTCGGCTCATTCAAAGTGAGGTTGTCATAGGCAAGGATGTCGATGTCGGCGGTGCGCGGGCCATTGCGTTTTTCATGGGCGCGGTCGCGGCCGAGCCGGAGCTCTACCTCCTGCGCGCGTGCCAGCAATTCACGTGGGCCGAGTGTTGTTTCAACCACAATCGCGAGATTGACGAAATGCGCCTGATATTTGAATCCCCAAGGTGGGGTTCGGTAGTCGGACGAACGAGCCACCAGACGCACTTCTTTTCCGTCGCAGAGCAGCACGATGGCGCGGTCGAGAATAGCGCGGCTGTTTCCGACATTGCCACCGAGCGCCACCAGCGCTTCAGGCATGGCGGTTTCTCACAAGCGTTACCCCGACGTCGCTGAAAGTGGCGGCTATGGGGGCGTGGGGCTTGTGTATCGTAATGCGCACGGATCGGACGGGCGGAAAGGCGGCGAGCACGGCGTCGGCGGCCCGGCCGGCAGCAGCCTCGATCAGACGAAGACGCTGGGCACAAAACGCTTTGCTTACGCAATCGACGACCTTGTCGTAAGAAACGGTATCGACCACTTTGTCGGAGCGCGCGGCAGCCGAGAGGTCGATTTCAAGGTCAAGATCAATGATGAAGGTTTGCCCTACCTTGGCTTCGTGCGGCATCACGCCGTGATAGGCGTGAAGAGCAAGACCCCTGATAAAAATCCGGTCACTCATCGTGCGGCCTCGATTGCGGCGGCTACTCGCAGCGCCTGCACGGTCTCCGCGACATCATGTGCCCGGACGATCGCGGCTCCTTTTTCAACGGCAAGCAGGTGCGCCGAGATCGAACCACCGATGCGCTCGTCCGGCGCGGATGGTGTCACCGTGCTGATGAATCGTTTTCGCGATGCCCCAACGAGCAGAGGCAAGCCGAAGCGCTTGAATTCAGCAAGGCGGGCGATGCAGGTAATGCTTTGCTCAGGTGTTTTGCCGAAACCAATCCCGGGATCCAGAACGATGCAGCCTCTCGCGATCCCGGCACGGGCAGCGATCTCCAAAGAGCGTAAGAAAAAATCGTGCACGTCGGCCACGATGTCGATGGCCGGATCCGCCGACTCGCGATTGTGCATCACGATCACCGGCACGCCGCGTTCGGCAACAAGTGGCGCCATTTCGGGATCGCGCTGCAGGCCCCACACGTCGTTGACGATCGTCGCGCCTTTATCGAGGGCCCAAGCGGCGATTGACGCCTTGATGGTGTCGATCGACACCGGCGCGCCAATTGCGACGACAGCCGGCAACACCGTAGCGAGCCGACTCTTCTCGTCATCGGCCGACACCGGAACCGGGCCGCCATAGGGCCGCGTGGATTCTGCTCCGATATCAATGATATCGGCACCCTGAGCGGCCATTTCGTGGGCATGCGCGATGGCTTTGCTAGGTTCGAAGAATCGTCCGCCATCCGAGAAAGAGTCCGGCGTGACGTTGAGAATGCCCATGACAAGCGGGCGGCCGGCCGCCATCCGCTCCGCAAGCACGTTTTGAGCGGGCTTTTGCGGAGATCCAGTACTAATTTCGAGGGTTCGCGCCATTCCCATGCCGGTCGCTTTGCGCGGTCGGCGGGGGGCTGTCAAGCGCGCCTGGACGCGTCAGTAGGTGATCTTCAATGGCAGCAGCTTGGCGTTTTCAATCCAGCGCTTGACCATTTTTTCCGACGGCAAAAGCCGGACTAGCCTGCGCTTCCGGTTCGCGTCGGCCATCGCCTTGGCGAGATTGATCGGGTTTCGATACTTGAGTTCCTTGACCGTATCGACGCCTGCCGCCTGCAGCAATTCAGCATACTCCTTGCGCACGCCTTTGATGCGCATGCGGTCCGCAACGTTGGCCCAGTAGAGCAGTTGTTTCTCGTTGAAGCCGGTTTTCGTGGCGAGCACCTTGCGTCCCTTCACCGTACGGGCCGCCTCTAGCAGGCGATCGGTCGATCTGATCCCCGCCGACTTAAGAACGGCGGCAACTTCGCCGTCGATCCCGTCGATATCGGTGATGGGATAGGACATTCCGTGCCTCCGCCGCCTTTTCTTCTAGTTGTCGCTCAAGTGAAACGGTTCAAACAAACTGACTTAGACCCGGGATCGCTCCGACGATTTCCCCCACGGCATCGTCGCCGATTTTTTCCCGGGCATACGCGATAGTTTCGCGAGTGACGCCCTGCACCTGACCCATACTCAGCCCTGCCGACATCATTTTTGTTCCGGCCGCCATGATCCCGCTCATCGGGAACGCGCCGCCAGATTCTGAATGTTGTGCGAGCAGGGCTTCCACCCCTGGAAGCCGATCAATGAGAGCCTGTACTTTGTCAGGCGGACCCTCCTTGCGGAGGAAATCGAGGATAATACCAACCGCCTTCTCGGCGGTCCCGCGATCGACGCCGACCTTGGCGACGAGACGGCCGATCAACTCATCCATGACCCCTAACCCCCCGCACTTGTGGCGGATTGAAGTGCATATTGAACACCGATTTCAGCCATGACAAGCGGGGTTAAGTGCATTTGTCTCAAGTGCGACCGCGTTGCAACAATCGAACGGCATGCCGCATTGGCATTTTGAACGACACTACATGCCGACGCGTGGCGCGACACAGTTCCTGCTAGAAGTTGCGGGATCGAGTGCCATCGAGGCTCGCTAACCTGCATTCTTGCCCATTGGTGCGATCATAAAGCTTAAGGTAGACGTCGCAGGCACTTTATCGGTATTCCGTCTGTTCCCGAAAATCCCCTATAGAATAAGGATATACAGACCAAGTGTTGATCGTCCGGTTTTGCAATCGGGCTTGTCCGTACGGAGCTGCTCATGAGCACACTCGACGCGGTCCTTGACCGCATCGATCGAGATATCGATCAAAGTCTTGACCGTTTGTTCGCTTTGTTGCGGATCGCATCGGTTTCGACGGATCCGGCCTTCGCTGATCAGTGTCGTGCTGCCGCGGAGCATGTTGCCGCAAATCTGAAATCGATCGGCTTCGAGACAAGCGTGCGCCCGACGGAAGGTCATCCCGTCGTGGTTGGCAAAGCGAATGGGGCCGCGGGGCCCAGGGTGCTGTTTTACGGGCACTACGATGTCCAGCCCGTCGATCCCCTGAACTTATGGAAGACGCCGCCCTTCGAGCCTCGCATCGAAACTTTGCCGGACGGTCGCAAAATTATCGTGGCGCGTGGCGCCTGCGACGACAAGGGGCAGGCAATGACCTTCATAGAGGCCTGCCGCGCTTTCAAAGCAGTCACCGGCAAGCTGCCGCTGCCCATTACCACCATGATCGAAGGGGAAGAGGAGTGTGGCTCACGCAATTTGTTCAAGTTCGTGCGCGACAATGCCGCAGAGTTCAAGCTCGACCTTGCGCTGGTCTGCGATACCGCAATGTGGGATGCGGCTACCCCCGCGATAACAACGTCTCTGCGAGGGCTGGTCTATGAGGACGTTAAAATTACCTGCGCCGACCGCGACTTGCACTCCGGCGTGTTCGGTGGGGCGGCACAAAATCCGTTGCGATTGCTATCGGCAATCCTTGGAGCGATGTGGGATGGCAACGGCCGTGTCACGATCCCCGGTTTTTATGATGGCGTGAAAGAATTGCCACCCGACATCAAAGCCGACTTGAAAGGCCTCAATCTCACGTCAGAAAAATTTCTAGGCCCGATCGGTCTGAAAAAACCGTCCGGCGAAAAGGACCGCATGCTGATTGAAATGATCACGACGCGTCCGACGGCCGAAATCAATGGGATAATCGGCGGATATACCGGGGAGGGCGCCAAGACCGTGATTCCGGGCGAAGCCTGCGCCAAGGTCTCGTTCCGGTTGGTTGGCGAGCAGGATCCAGAAAAGGTTCGTGACGCTTTCCGTACCTTTGTGCGCGACCGACTGCCTTCCGACTGCAAAGTGGAATTTGGCAACTTTGGCCTGGCACCGCCCTTGCAACTGTCATTCGACAATCCGGCACTCAATAAAGCCCGGGACGTGCTCGCGCAGGAGTGGGGGCACAAGGCCGTGGCCGTCGGCGCGGGCGGGTCGATCCCGATCGTGGCGGATTTCAAAAGCGTGCTGGGAATGGACTCGCTTCTCGTCGGGTTTGCACTTGACGACGACCGCGTGCATTCGCCGAACGAGAAGTTCGACCTTAAGTGCTATCACAAAGGCATCCGCTCCTGGGCGCGCATTCTGCATGCGCTCGCAGGAGCCTGACCTTTTCGATTATTTGAGCTGATCGGCGACTTTGTCGATGCCGGCCTGCGAGCAAACATCGTCCTTGCCGGGCGAGCCTGAAATACCCACCGCGCCCACGACTTCATTGCCGACTTTGATGGGTAAGCCTCCACCCAATGCGAGCACGCGGGTGTACTGGCGCGAGCCGACGGTATCCGGTCGCTCGGACAGGCGCTTGACGAAGTCGGCAGACGGTTGGCTGAAGGTCCGCGCTGTATAGGCCTTGCGTTCGGCCCCTTCAGGCGTGTGCAATCCAGCGCCGTCGCCGCGAAGCATGACGATCGTCTGGCCGCCCCTGTCCACAACCGCAACTGAAACCTTGAAACCCATGCTTTCGCATTGCGCTAGCGCCGCCTGGGCGATCGTCTGAGCCATGGCAAGCGAGATGTTCTTTTGGGTCACCAATCCCTGCGCAAGCGCTGCCGTTGACAGCGCGGCTGAGATTGCGAGGGCAGCGGATGTTTTCCTCAAAAGCGACATGACTACGTCTCCCTGCGTGCGCCGGAAATCAATTGAGAACATACCTTAAGCGCCGGCCCGGTTGTTTCAAAGCCACGGAAATGTGAGCGGTTATTTTTTCAGTTTGTACCCGGTCCTGAACATCCACCAAACGGTGACGAGGCAAGCCGCAAGGAAAAGGAGTGTCATGCCGACACTGACGCCGTGGCTCACGTCGGCGATCTCGAAGAAGCTCCAGCGAAAACCACTGATCAGGTAAACGACGGGGTTGAACAGCGCAATCGTCTGCCAGATAGGCGGCAGTACGCTGGTCGAGTAGAAGGTCCCACCGAGGAAGGTCAGCGGCGTGATGATCAGCAGCGGCACAATTTGCAGCCTCTCAAAGCCTTCGGCCCAAATACCGATGATGAAACCGAGCAAGCTGAACGTCGCGGCAGTCAACAACAGGAAGGCAACCATCCAGAACGGATGCGCGATCTGCAGCGGCACGAAAAGCCAGGACGTCGCCAGGATGATCAGCCCAAGGATGATCGATTTCGTTGCCGCCGCTCCCACGTAGCCGAGAACAATCTCGAATGGAGACACCGGCGCGGAGAGGATTTCGTAAATTGTTCCGGTAAAGCGAGGGAAATAAATTCCGAAGGATGCGTTCATCGTGCTCTGTGTGAGCAGCGTCAGCATGATAAGACCGGGCACGATGAATGCGCCGTAGGGGACGCCTTCGATTTCGGTGATGCGCGAGCCGATCGCGGCGCCAAAGACGACGAAGTAAAGGGACGTGGAAAGCACCGGCGAGACGATGCTCTGCCATATGGTGCGGCCGGTGCGCGCCATCTCAAACTGGTAGATTGCTTGTACGGCCCGCAGGTTCATCGCCGGTCGCTCACCAATCCAACGAATATGTCCTCAAGCGAGCTTTGCGTGGTCTGCAGGTCCCGGAAGCGTAGTCCAGCGCGGTTCAGATCGGTCAAGAGCCCCGTAATGCCGGTACGCTCGACCTGGCTGTCATAGGTAAAGATCAGCTCCATGCCATCTGCCGCCAGTTTGAGATTGTAGGCGGAAAGCTCGGCCGGCACCGTGTCGAGCCTCTTTTGCAGATGCAAAGTGAGTTGTTTCTGCCCGAGCTTGCGCATCAACTCATTCTTGTCTTCGACAAGGATGATTTCGCCCTTGTTGATCACGCCGATGCGGTCGGCCATGTCTTCGGCCTCTTCGATGTAATGCGTGGTCAGGATGATGGTCACGCCGGAATCGCGAAGATCGCGAACCACCTGCCACATGTCCTTGCGCAGCTCGACATCAACACCGGCGGTCGGCTCGTCGAGGAACAGGATCTGCGGTTCGTGCGACAGCGCTTTGGCGATCAGCACGCGGCGTTTCATGCCGCCCGACAATGTCATGATCTTGTTGTCTTTCTTGTCCCACAGGGAAAGCGCGCGCAGCACTTTCTCCACATAGGCAGGATTTTTCGGCTTGTTGAACAGCCCACGACTGAACGACACGGTTGCCCAGACGCTTTCGAAAGCGTCGGTGTGAAGCTCTTGCGGCACCAGCCCGATCAGCGAGCGGGCCGCGCGGTAGTCCTTGATGATGTCGTGGCCGTCGACCGTGACCTTACCCTGCGTGGGTACCAATATGCCGCAAATAATGCCGATCAGCGTGGTCTTGCCGGCCCCGTTCGGCCCCAGCAGCGCAAATATCTCGCCGCGGCGGATGTCGAGATCGATGCCGCTGAGCGCCTTGAAGCCGGACGCATAGCTCTTCGACAGGCCTTTGACGGAAATGATCGGTTGCATGGAGGGGGAATCTTTTGGAGCGGGCAGTGCAGGCGGCATATAGGCCGTGGCGCGCCGGCGCGCCAGCCGGGTCCATTGCGACCAAAGTGCTAGGCGAATTCCGTCAGTGCATTCAGGTCGGTCAGGACCCGAGCAGGCGCAAAATCCGGATACTCGTCGGGCATTTTCGCGCGATTGATCCACATGCTGCGAAAGCCGACGGAGACGCCCGCCATCACGTCCCAGCGGTTTGAAGAGACGAAGGTCACGTCGTCGGGCTTGCATCCGAAATGCTGCGTGACAAGGGAATAGACTTCCGGCCGTGGCTTGAACATTTTCAACGCATCAACAGACAGCAGTGCGTCAAGGTCGCCACCGATGCCGGCTGCATGCACGGCGCCCTTGAGCATGGCCGGCGAACCATTCGACAAGATGCCGGTCTTGCCGCCTTTTGCCCTCAACGATTTGAGCGTCGTGCGTGCATCGGGAAATGCATCGAGCTTGAAATAGGCGTCCAGCAGCTTTGGTCTGAGCGCTTTGTTCGCGCTGGGCACGGACGCCAGCGCATAGTCGAGCGCGCGTTCGGTCAAGACCCAGAAGTCGGTGTAGTGCCCGGCGAGCGTGAGGGTCCAGCTATATTCGAGCTGTTTGGTTCGCCACAGGGCCGAGATCCGATCGGCGTCCGGTCCCATTTCCTGACGGTGTCGCGCTATTGCGGCGTGGACGTCGAACAGCGTCCCGTAGGCGTCAAAAACGAAAATCGACATCGATTTCTCCAAATGAGGATCCCATAGTCTTTTGTGGCGGCGGTATCGTAAGATTGCGCTGTTAGTTCGTCATTGCCGGGACTCCGGGAGTCCATGAACTTCCCACAGTGGAAGCACCATGGAGGCGCGGGTCAAGCCCGTGCATGGCTCGTAATGGAGATGGCCTATGCCGGGACAAAACTGGTCGAAGACCTGGACCTTCTACGAAGGCGAATGGCGCGAAGGCAATGTTTCGATCATGGGTGTGCGCGATCACGCTTCCTGGCTCTGCTCTTCGGTGTTCGATGGCGCCCGCACTTTCGAGGGTGTCTCGCCCGATCTTGACCTGCATTGCGCGCGGGTAAATGCATCTGCCGAAACCATGCATCTCAAGCCGGCCGTCCCTGCCGAGCAATGGCTCGATCTTTCGCGCGAGGGCACGAAGCGCTTTGACAAGGATGCAGCTCTTTATATTCGTCCCATGTATTGGGCCGAACGCAGCGGTACATTGCTTGTGGCGCCAGATCCGGAGTCCACGAAATGGTGTTTGAGCCTTTATGAGGCCCCCATGCGGAAACCTGAAGGTTTCTCAGTGACGCTGTCGCCTTATCGCAAGCCGAGTCTTGAGTGCATGCCGGTCAACGCCAAAGCAGGCTGTCTCTATCCTAACAATGCACGCGCGCTTCTCGAGGCAAACGCGCGCGGGTTCGGTAACTGCGTCGTGCTTGATCTACTGGGAAACGTGGCGGAGCTTGCCACCGCCAACATTTTCATCGGAAAAGATGGTGTTGTGTTCACCCCGGCGCCGAACGGCACGTTTCTTAACGGCATCACCCGTCAGCGCGTGATCAAACTTTTGCGTGATGACGGCGTGGACGTGGTCGAAACGGTGTTGAGTTACCGCGACGTGCAGAATGCGGATGAGATCTTCTCGTCGGGCAATTACTCCAAAGTGATGCCTGTCAGCCGAATCGACGAGCGCTCGTTGCAGCCTGGACCGCTCTATCGCAAGGCGCGCGAACTGTACTGGGATTTTGCGCATGCATAGGCCAGATGGCATTTTGCGATGAGCGCTCCTGTTGCCGTCGTTGGTCTCGGCCTGATGGGTGAGGTGTACGCCCGCCGTCTTATCGATGCAGGATGTCCGGTGATCGGTTTTGATATCGATCCAGCCCGCTGCGCGCAGCTGGCCGATATCGGAGGCCGGCCCGTCCAATCGATCGGCGAGCTCGCACGTCCGGCGCGCTGCATCATCATCGCGGTGTTCAGCACCGAACAGGTCGAGGATGTGGTCGAAAACCATCTGTTGCCGGCGCTCGGTGACGGCTCGGGCAAGATCGTCCTGTGCATGAGCACCTGCGATCCCGATCGGGTTGCCGCCCTTACGCGACGGGTTACTCCGCGCGGCATCCGCTATCTCGATGTGCCGGTGTCCGGCACCAGCGATCAGGTGCGGCGGGGTGACGGTGTCGCTCTTATTGGGGGCGATATCGCGATCGCTGACGAGGTGAAAGACGTTCTGGATGCCCTTTTCGCGCGGCGGTTTCATATCGGTAATGTCGGTGATGGCGGCCGCGCCAAGCTTGCCGTCAATTTGATCCTCGGTCTCAATCGCCTGGCGCTTGCAGAAGGGCTCGTCTTTGCTGGGCGCCTCGGGCTTGATCCCGCCGCGTTTTTGGAAGTCGCCCGCGGCTCTGCTTCGTACTCCCAGGTCATGGAAACCAAAGGGCCAAAGATGGTGCGCGGCGATTTCTCGCCGGAGGGCCGTGTCAGGCAGACGCTGAAGGATGTTCGGCTGATGCTCGAGCAGGCAGCCGCGGTCGGTCAGAAATTATCGATGCTTGAAGTACACGCAGCGGTACTCGAAGCCTGCGTGCGCGCCGGTGAGGCGGATCTCGACAACAGCGCGGTCATTCGGGAAGTGAGCCGGCGCGGCACAAATTAGCCGCGTGCGACCGCAATCGGGTTGCCCTCGGCAATCGAGCGAATTGTAGCCTCGAACGCACTGACGACGTCGAGCATATCGGCAGTCGAGACAGGGAAGGGCTTGCCCGTCTCGATCGTTTCAGCGAAGGCTTCAAGCAGAACGCCAAGTGAATCCGCAGGCGGGAAGGTCTTCGTTTCAGGCTGGCCGCCGATCATCGCGACCGTAAGGGTCGTCTCCTCGCGCGCTTCCGCGGAGCCTTTGGTGCCGAAGACGTGGATGCGCCAGAACATCGGCGCCGCGCGCACGGTACCGAGCAGACCAGTTGCGCCATTTTCGAATTGGATCAAGGCTGCCGCGACATCGCGTGGATCGGGCGGCGGCTTCTGCGCGAAAAGCCGTGCGTCGACTTTTGCGACCGGTCCGGCGAGGTTCACGAATGCGTCGAGCACGTGCAGTCCGGCGCCGGTCATGCCGCCCCCCGGCGACTCGCGCGGGTCATCGCGCCAGCCGCCTTTGACGCGCGTTGAATGCTCATTGCTGAAATTGCCCTCAATGTGAAGGATCTCGCCCAGCGTTCCGTCGGAAACAATCCGCTTCATCTCACGCATGCAAGGAAAGCAACGCTTGTTGTTGCCAAGCGCAAAGGGTACTCCAGCCTTTTCTGTGGCTTCAATGGCGCGTTCAGCGTCAGCGCGCGTGAGCGCAAGTGGTTTCTCGCACCAGACCGGCTTGCCTGCCGCGGCAACCGCGGAGATCTGCCCCACATGAAGCGAATGCGGAGTTGCGAGAAAAACCGCTTGTACACGCGGGTCGGCAACCGCTTCTTCGAACTCGGTCGATAGCTCAAAACCTTTGGCGGCCGAGAAATCGCGGACCAGTTCGGGTTCCTTGCTGACGCCGCGGATGAACCGCAGGCGCTTGCTTTTACCCTGAACCGCCTCGACGATGTTTTTTCCCCATCGGCCGAGACCGATGACTGCTGCATTGATCATGAAAGGATTGGTGAAATTGGCTGAAGGGACCTCATGGATGGCACATAGTAGACAAGCCGGCGCGCAAACGGAAATGCGTCGAAATTTTCACAGGAGAAAATGAATCATGGACATTCAGGAGCAGAATGAGCGCGGGCTCAAACTACGCGTCGACATGTTCGGCCGGGAGGCTGTCGACAAGCGGATGAATGCATTCGGCGACTTCGGAAAGCCGTTGCAACAAATCATCAATGCTTACGCCTATGGAGACGTCTGGCAGCGCCCGTCATTGCCGCCGTTGATAAAGTCGCTCGTCATGGTCGCGATGATGGGGGCTGCCGGGCATAACAACGAGCTACGTGTCCACCTCAAGGGGGCGCTCAAGAATGGCTGTTCTCCTGCGCAGATTCAGGACGTGCTGTTGCTGCTGACGATGTATTGCGGGATTCCAGCCGCCAATGAGGCGCATCGCATTGCAGCCGACGTGCTGAACGAAGAGAAGCGATGAAAGGTCAAGGCGGCGGCTCGGTCAAAAGCTTTGGAACCGGGCGGCCGCGGATATCGTAGACGCGGGCGTAATCGACGCCCTCGCGCTCGATTTCGACGAGCACCGGCGCGGTCAGATCGCGGCAATAAAACGTGCCGAGCATCATGGCGAAGTCCGCGCGTTTGCGGTCCCAGGTCGTTTCAAAATCAGGCCCAAGCGCGACTTCGGCGGGTCTTTGCGGTCCGCAAATTTCCACGGTCCAGCGCCGGCCCGCAGGCCGCTTAAGTCCCATCTCGTTGAGTTTTACCTTCAAAGCCTCGCTGGCCTGCTTGAAGGCGAGTCCCCAGTAATCGAGCATGTAGCGGTCGTGTGCCATCCGCACGCCGCCGGAAGCCCAGTTGAAGGCCGTGTACTGATAGGGATGCAGCCGCACCATATCGCTGACCGGTAAGACCATTCCTCCGACCAACACGGCCGTGGACGCGGCCACGGCCCAACTGCCGATGGTCTTTGCCCGACAAAGCATCCAGGCGCCGGCGAGACCACCAAGCACCGCGAAGGGCGGCACCACGAACACGAAGTGTCGCAAGCCATTGTAGAGCGCGGGATGTGTCAGCATTGCAACGATGACTGGCATGAAAGCGGAAGCTATGACGAGAAATAGATTTGCGCGGCGGGGCAGTGGCGACTTACCCGAGCCAAGGATAATGAGAGCGCCAACCGTCCCGGCGAGTCCGAGCGCCAGCATGATTTCCGGCAGCTTGAGTACAAAGAGATGCGGCAGGTAGCTTGCCGGCATTTGAGTCACGGCCAATAATTTCCCGGCATACATTTCTCGCCAGGGTTTTTCGAAAAAAGTGTCGAAGTATTCGGCGGCACGGATCGGATTGAGTGGCGCCAGCACAGACCATGGCCACAGCAGCCCCATGATAACGTAACCGACGACGAGGGCAGGAAATGATCGAAAGACGAACGTGCCGAGCCGTGCGGAGGCCTGCTTGATTCCAAGTGCGCGGCCCTCACCGACAAGGATCACGACCAGACCGGCCAGAGCGCAGGGCGCAGCAATTCCGGCAAGGATCCGCGAGCCAAACGCAAGTCCGAAGCCGCCCGAGAGGAGCCCAACGGTCGCAGCGCTCGGCCGCGGATATTCATCAAACGCGCGCACGACGGCGAGGAGCATAACGGCCATGGCGGCTGCGAAGGGCGCGTCCTTCGCGTTCATGAACATATGACCGTAGTAAAGTGGGCACGTCGCAAGCAGCAGAAGCGCAACCA
>Ga0163163_10000868_pt1 | contig 25773 bp, 13 predicted proteins | sample S65metaG_FD_119766 | JGI IMG/M metagenome (GOLD analysis project Ga0163163, IMG submission 119766) | Switchgrass rhizosphere microbial communities from Kellogg Biological Station, Michigan, USA - S6-5 metaG | ecosystem: Host-associated > Plants > Roots > Rhizosphere > Soil | place: USA...
CGGGTTGAACTAGATCAGGTAACTACGCGTGCGAGTGCTTTACCTCAACGCGTTGCTTCCAGCCAACTTCCCTTTAATCCCGCCGTCTCAATTCCCAAAGCCATGGGACCAACGGCGCTCGTCATCTTTGCGCTTCTCGCTCTCGCAACTTTAGTCAGCGAGGATCTCACTTGTATCTGGGCCGGCGTGATGGTGGCGGAAGGACGAATCAGTTTTGTGCTCGGCACATTCGCATGTTTACTTGGCATCTTCATTGGCGACTTGCTTCTCTTCATGGCAGGAAGACTCATCGGAAGGCCGGCTTTGTCGCATGCGCCTTTGAAATGGTTGGTCCGTGAAAGCGATGTTGCCAGAGGCTCGCAGTGGTTTCGCCGTCGTGGTATGGCGACAATAGCCATCAGCCGGTTCATGCCAGGGACGCGTTTACCAACCTACGTCGCCGCAGGTCTGCTCGATACGAACTTTTTGAAGTTCGCTTTCTATTTTTTAATCGCCGCGGGAGTTTGGACGCCTTTGTTAGTCGCCGGATCGATGCTTATCGGACGAGAAGCTATTGAGTCGGCATTGATAACACAGCAGTCGCTATTACTGCGCGCAGCCATCATCGCCATCACTGTCTTTGTCGCGGTTCGTCTGTTGCTACAGGTATCGACCTTTCGCGGTCGCCGGTTGTTGGTTGGAAGATGGAACCGGCTAACACATTGGGAATTCTGGCCCCCATGGGTCTTCTATCCACCCGTCATTCTCTACATCCTTTACCTCGGGCTAAAGCATAAAGGACTCACGGTGTTCACGTGCGCAAATCCTGCAATTGAAGAAGGTGGGTTTGTAGGTGAATCGAAGAGTGCGATCCTGCGCGGGTTGTCGCAGCAACCGAATGCAGATACATGGCTGCCCGCGACGTTGTTGTTGAGGTCGGCTCAATCCGATGAATCAAGGCTGAAACAGGCCGAAGATTTCATGACGGCTCAATCGTTGAGCTATCCGGTGGTTCTGAAACCTGACGCGGGCGAACGTGGTTCCGGTGTCGCCGTAATTCGATCCCGTTCGCAACTACTCGACTATCTCAGGCAGTCGGCACACCGAGATTTGATCATTCAGGAACACGCGCCGGGTTTGGAGTTTGGCGTCTTTTATTACCGTTACCCGGATCAGCCGACCGGTAAAATCCTATCCATCACGGAAAAGCTCTTCCCGTCGGTGATCGGCGACGGCAACACTACAGTTGAGAATCTGATACTGAAAGACAAACGCGCCGTAAGCATGGCGCGAACCTATTTTGACGCCGTCGAAGATCAACTTTGGGACGTCCCTGCAGCGGGCCATTCAATTCAACTTATCGAAATCGGAACGCATTGTCGCGGGAGCATATTTCTCGACGGCATGGACCTCAAGACTGAAGCGATGGAAAAGGCTATCGACAGTCTTACGCTTGGCTTCGACGGTTTTTACTTCGGCCGGTTTGATATTCGCACTCAGTCACTGGAGGACTTTCAGGCGGGACACAATTTCAAGATCGTCGAGCTCAACGGCGTCACTTCGGAAGCAACCAGTATTTATGATCCGCGCAATAGTCTCATTGAGGCTTACAAAACGCTCTTTGAACAGTGGCGAATAGCATTCTCAATTGGTGCTCAAAACCGGGCGCGTGGCTTCAAACCGGCTTCGATGCGAAGACTTGTGGATTTGGTCTTTAAGAAATGGCGCCAGGACGGTGAAAGGTCTGGTCAGGGTTTCCGACTAAACGATCAGGAACCCGTAAATCCGTGAGTGAAAGGTTTGTTGATGGCACTAGCGAAGGTTTTGAAAGTGGCCGATTGGATTTTGAGGATTGTGGTTGCAGTAATTCTATTACAGACTCTGTTCTTTAAGTTTACAGGAGCGAAAGAATCCGTTTACATCTTCTCAACGCTTGGGGCGGAACCGTGGGGACGCATCGGCTCGGGCGTGGTTGAACTTTTGGCGTCGCTCTTATTGCTTGTTCCTCGCACTGCCGTTATCGGCGCGATTCTCTCGTTGGGAACAATCTGCGGCGCGCTCATGGCCCACCTGACAAGGTTGGGAATTAAGTTAACTGCGGTCGGTGATCACGGCGAACTATTTGGTTTGGCGGTGACGGTCTTCGTGTTGAGCTTGATTGTGGTCTATGTTCACCGTAGAGAGATTCCGATTGTTGGACCGAGGTTGTTCTTTGGGACGCAGTAACGATCACGCAAACTTATTCCCTCAAGAGTCACTGTTGGATGAGGTCAGTACCGTAACGCGGTAGCGTCGGGTCGACCGTGGTGCTTGAGACGGACCCGACGCTACCGCGTTACGGTACTGACCTCATCCAAGCGCGGATCGTAACTCTTGAGTCAAAACCTAAGACGTAAATCCCCAACTTTGCCCTGCTTGCTTTTGTTTTAGTTCCAACGTACTTTCGAAGCAAAGGCTGATGAAATTCGTGGAACTATTGCGCCGACTGAGGACGCTCGGGCGCAGTGTAAATCTAACTCTTCTACGCATTTTTCTACGAGTGGTGCCATCGGAGAGTCACCGTGTCTTTGGCGTGGCTCTTGCCGCCGGGGCTTTTTGCGGTCTTGCCGCCGTCTCCTTTCACCTCGCTATCATCGCAGCAGAAAACAATCTGGTCGGTCGAGCCTTTCACGCCTCAGCAGAAAGAAGGGCATGGCTGATAGTTCTCATTCCAACGATTGGCGCACTCCTTTCCGGCTTGATTCTTCAGTTTGTTATTCCGGGCGCACGCGGCAGCGGTGTGCCGCAAGTTAAAGTGGCTTATGCAGTGAGAGGCGGCCGCGTCCCATTGATCGATGCGGTTGGGAAGTTTCTTGTTGGTGTATTACAAATCGGTACCGGATCTTCGCTTGGTCGTGAAGGGCCAACTGTGCAGATCTGCGCTGGTATCGCTACCAGTCTGGGCCGTGCCGCAGCACTGTCTCGCGAGAATCTCAGACGTCTGTTACCGGTAGGCGCCGCCGCAGGTATTGCAGCAGCCTTCAACGCTCCGATCGCCGCAGTCACATTTACCATTGAAGAGGTCGTCGGAGATCTGGATCAGGCGGTACTGGCGTGGATCGTCGTGGCCGCCGCCATCGCCGCTGCGGTTGAGCGGGCGATACTGGGCGAGCATCCAGTGTTCACGATCACCAGAAACTACGGACTCGCTCATGCCTCATCCCTGCTTTCGTACGCAGCGCTGGGCGTAGCAGCGGCTGCCGTATCGTTGATTTTTTCTGAGTCGCTGCTCTCATTACGCAATCGGTTTCAGCACATGACTGTACTTCCAGCGTGGCTGCGACCAGCGATTGGTGGGTTGATGACCGGCATTCTCGCACTTCTGGCATTGAGATTTTTTCAGAGTGAAGGCGTGACAGGCGGAGGTTATGCGACTCTTTCAGAAGCGCTTTCAGGAAGTATTGCAATTCGCACGCTCCTCGTTCTCTGCGCCTTCAAGTTGGTCGCCACGATTTTCTCGTATTCGAGCGGCGGAGCCGGAGGAATTTTTGCACCTGCGCTTTTTATCGGCGGTACGTTAGGTGGTGTGTTCGGTTATATCGACATGCTGTTGTTTCATCACAGTAGTGTCGATATCGGGGCTTTCGCTCTGGTAGGTATGGGGGCTGTATTTGCGGGAATAATTCGTGCTCCTATCACCTCGGTATTGATCATATTTGAAATGACGGGAAGCTACGGTCTTATTCTGCCGTTGATGATTTCAAACATGACTTCATTTGCCCTCGCCCGTCACTTTCGGCCCACGCCAATCTACGAAGCGCTTCTGCACCAGGACAAAATTTATCTGCCTCATCGAGGACGTTTGTCACATGCGCTCGAACGGCTGCGCGTAGGAAGTGCAATGACGGCTAACCCGGTCACCATTGCTGCCAACGAGTTTGTAAATGAGGCACTGCGACAGGCTGAGAACGACGATTTCTCCACTTACCCTGTCGTCGATCGTGAACATGCCTTTATCGGTTTTGTCACTGAAGCTCGATTACGTCGAACTGTCGCAGAAGGTGGAACCCCCCAACACGTAAGCGCTATCGTGCAGTCCGCACCTCACGTTCAGCCAGATGACACACTCGTGCGGGCGGTGGTCAAAATGGAACGATCGGGATCACGGCAACTCGCTGTTGTAGACCAGAAAGATAGCCAGAAGTTGATCGGATTAATAACCATGAGCGACGTTGTTAGAGCACATGCCCGAGCAGCCATGGATGCTGAGGATTATGATCGACCTGAACTGTCCGCACTCTAGGCGATCGGAAAGTAGGCAATACTACTAATGGTCACACAGACGGTATGCTAAGTTCGCTCGCTTCTGCCGATCAGTCGGACCCCGAGTGTGAAGAACAATACGGCGAGTGCCGGTGACAGCACACTGAATGGTTGCGAACGTAGCAGCTCGAGATCGCTTGCCGCCGTGAGCATGTTTCCAAGACTCGGTTCCGGTTCCTGCAGCCCGACGCCAAGATATGACAGCGCAACCTCAGCAAGCAGAAACGTTGGCAGGAGCAATAGCGCTTGCGTTCGCAGCGACGGCAGGATATTAGGGAGAATGTGACGAAACAAAACTCTCGCTTCACTCACGCCCAAAGCCACTGCTGCGACGACGAACTCGCGTTGTCGCAATGACAACACGAGTCCGCGTGTCAGCCGGGCCATTTCGGCCCAGCCGGTCAGGGCGAAGATGAGTAGCAACAGCAAAGCTGCCCGCGTAATTGGCAGTTCCAGCGGAAAGGCCGCACGCACACCGAGTATCAGGATCAGTGTGGGCAAGGCCAGCATCGCGTCCGTCGCGCCCATCAAAAGAGTGTCCACGAAGCGTCCCGCATAGCCACTCACGCCTCCAATCAAAATTCCAACCAGGCTAGCCACCAAAACGCCAACCGACGCTACGATGAGCGAGAAGCGGATCGCATAGAGCAAACGGGAGAAGCGGTCGCGGCCCAATTGGTCAGCTCCCAGAAGATTGATCCGGGGAGCGTTGCCCGAAGTGCTTCCAACGCCGAACAGATGTAGATCAGTTCTTATGATCCCGAACAACTTATATGAGTATCCACGAACAAAGAATCGCAACGGAGATGCGACTGACGTATCTTCCGAGTATGTGCGGCGAAGCGCATCATCGATACGCAGTGGATGAATGATCGGCGTCAGACCGTTGAAGTGGATCCTGGTTGCTGGCGCGGATGGCTCAGCTCGTGATTGAGCGGCGTAATCATACGGTGCGAGAAAGCCGGCGAAGACAGCGGCCAATGCGAACAGCGCGATAACGAGCCAACCAAATACCGCAACTCGATCGGTTCGCCGCTTGCTGAAACGATATCTTGAGAGATGTGAACTCAAAAGCCGAGGTCGCGAATTCGCTTGTCGTTGACCGCCTGCAGCAACTCACCAAGAGCATTTCCGAGCCAAACCGCTGTACTGGTGAAAAGAACGATTCCCATAACCAGGGGCAAATCACGCGCGCGCACGGCTGAAACCATCAGTGTTCCCAGTCCCTGGCGTCCGAGCACCGATTCGACGATAACGGAACCTCCCAGCACACCGCCAAGCGAAAGACCGACGATCGTCAGGACCGGATTGAGTGCAGGTCTGATCGCGTGACGGAAGATCACTGCACTCTCGCTTAAGCCCTTCGCACGTGCAAGCTTGATGAAATCCTCACGCATTGTCCGCTGTAATTCACCATGAAGCTGCGCCAGAAAAACTGAGATCAGCGGCGCCGATAGGGCCAACGCCGCGAGCCAGAACAGAACTGCTGAAGAACTGTCGATTGCAGACGAAGCGAATCGAACGGATATCACGAGCGCGAAGAGCGCGAGGACAATCCGCGGCGTCGAGGCTGTCACTAGAATTAATAAATCGATGACGGCAGCAATCGTCGTCGAGTTGTATCGAACGCCAACAAGGCTAAGCGGTACCGCAAGCGCGAGTGCGATTGCAAAGGCTGCGGTTCCGAGCTGAAAAGTACTCACCGAACGCATCCATACGAGCGCGCTTACGGGCACACGAAAGTATGTCGACTCGCCCAAGTCTCCCGTGACTGCACTGGAGAGCCACCGCCAGTACCGTATTGGAAGTGGTTGATCGAGGCCGTAGACGTGGCGAAGGCGTTCAATTGTTTGCTCTGAGATCTGCGGGTTATTTCGCAACTCCGTCAGGGCGTCGCCACCCGCAAAACCGAGTAGCGCGAAAGTCACCGCCGAAACGACCAGTATCATCATGAGTCCCTGCAAACATTTTCTTAGCAGCAACTTAAACATTCTCGCCTCGGTTTTCTCCTTCGGGTTTCGCTTCCCTAACCTGCTACCCGGAGAGTAGTCTCTGTGAGAAGAAAGGCACTTAAAACATTACTCCCCGGAGAATAGCATCATGCGGCCGTTCACAAACGTTCGACTCGTTGTTTTTCTTCTGCTTCCCCTTCTGTTTTCGTGCCGGCAACCACCCGCATCAAACCCCGGCGCCGGAAAACCCGAAGAACGAGGAATCGGCACACGGGGCGGAAAGATGGTCTATCGTGTATCTTCACCGCCCAAAACATTCAACTATCTACTCGCAAACGACGAGCCTTCAATCCTAACGTCGTTCTTTCTGCTAAACAGCCGGCTGGTGGAGTTCGATAATTCGACGCAAACTTATGTGCCGGGCCTCGCGGAGACTTGGACCACGGGTTCCGATCATCGCACAGTCGACATCAGACTTCGAGATGGCCTGAAGTTTTCGGACGGGCAAGCTTTGACCAGCAGCGACGTGGCGTTCACGCTCGAGGCTACTTACGATGAGCAAAACAAGGCAGACGTGTTTCGTGACGCGCTTCTTATCAACACCAAGCCGATATCTGTAAAAGTGATCGATGATCGAAATCTTCAGCTTGTCTTTCCTGAAACGATAGCTACTCCTGACAACTATCTTTATAACATTGGCGTGCTGCCCCGAAACGTTCTCGAAGCCGAACAAAAGGCGGGCCGGCTTTCCGAGGCGTGGAAGATAACTGCGCCCCCGGCCTCTGTGGTCTCCAGCGGTCCATTCGTTGTCGCGTCAGCAGCGGCCGCCGAACGGATCGTCCTCAAACGCAATCCTTATTATTGGAAGCGAGATACACAGGGAACGCAACTCCCTTATCTTGATGAACTAACGCTCGAGGTTGTCCCGGATGCCAATCAGGCACGCGTCGGGTTGGATCAGACCAAAATAGATATCGTGGATCGTATTCGTCCCACAGATTACGCCTCGCTACTAAACACCGGGGCAGCTGTGCGAGCTTTCGATCTCGGCCCGGGTCTTGGGGTCGATTATATTTGGTTCAATCAGAATCCCACCAAGCCGGACGGCACGCGCATGGATCCGGTGAAGCTCGCATGGTTCTCTGATGCAAGGTTTAGAAGGGCAGTTTCGATGGCGGTTGACCGCGAGTCGATCGCGAGGTCGACGCTTCAAGGATTGGCAACGCCACTCTACGGCGTTGTATCACCTGCGAACCGGATCTGGGCCAACCCCGATCTACCGAAGATCGCGTACGACCTTGGTCGGGCAGCTTCGCTGCTGCAAGAAGCCGGCTTCACTAAACGTGGAACTACCGACGCCGCGGAACTCTTTGACGCGCAAGGCAACCGCGTCGAGTTCTCGCTGCTGGTCCCCGCTGAGAGCGAACCTCGCAAGTTGATGGCCGCAGTGGTCCAGGAAGACATGGCGAAGCTCGGCATAAGAATGCAGGTGGTGCCGACCGAGTTCGCCGCCGTCACCAACGCATGGACCAAGACCTATAATTACGATGCGATACTGCTAGGTCTTTCGCTGACGGACCTTGAGCCGGCAACCTACGCCAGCCTATTGCTGAGCAGTGGCGATGCTCATCAATGGAGGCCGAAGCAGAAGTCCCCTGCAACCGAATGGGAAAAGAAGATCGATGAGCTTTTCGCCGAGCAGGCCCGCGAGTCCGATCCTGAAAAACGGAAGTCGAAATTTCACGAGATCCAGCGAATCTTTGCAGACGCGTCGCCCATCATTCCGATCGTCGCCCGCCACGTTGTTTCTGCGGCTAACTCACGGGTCGGAAACTTTTCGCCGAGCCCGGTGTTTCCTCACTCGCTGTGGAATGCGGAAGAGCTTTTCATCAAACACTTTTAAGCCACAGACGAACGGCAAAATAAACCGTCAATTGTCCTGCTGACACTTGATGGTGAAATCGACCGCCTTCGTGACGCTGCCGCGAATACGGAAGACATAGTTACCGGGCGCAAGACTCTGTAGTTTGATCTTATCGCTCTCCGCGATCGCGATGACGTTCCCATTAGAGTCCAGCACCTCGAAATAGATCCGCTCGTTTCCATGGTTTTGGTTGACCTTCGCATCGAGCCCGCTACGTCGAAGCGAAAAAGGAATCTCGACCGAAGATTGCCCTGGCATGATCGTACCCGAGTAACGTTCGACGAAGTCCCCGCTCGGGGATGGCGTCGGACTCGGGGTTGGTGTGGGAGTTGGCGTGGGGTTAGGTGTTGGTGTTGGTGTTGGGTCGGGCGAGCTTGGCGCGATATCAAAGCTCGAGCCGGTTCCCGAATCGGAGTTCAGCAGAAGGCCACCGGACAGCGATGAACCGATAAGTATTTGGGCCTCGGCCTGTGTGTTCGTCGAGGTCGTTCCAAGAACGTTGCTCCCGACAGCCGCATTAACTTTTTCAAGACCGAGCTTGATCGTGATCTCATTCCCGTCGATTGCACCGAAGTCCGTCGCGCCGATCGTCTCCTGATTTTGTGTACCGGTCGCGAGAGTCGTGATCTTTCCATACTCGTACGTCACAGCGGTCTCGTCGACCGATGCCGTTACGAATACCTCGACTGTGCCAAATCCCGACGTGAGTGTCCACCGCATATTCGGCGTGCGAACCGAAGCGTCGGTGACTCTCAGCCGGTAGACGATTTGGTTCGCGACCGGATCATATTTGAAATAAGCAGCACGAATATCCTGTGCCGTGGTACCGAGCTGATCATCCTGAGCGTCGACGATCTGCGGCGCGTTAGGATCGTTGGGTGGAAACAGGTTTGCCGGATGTGCCACTGCCGCAAGCGACATCGCGGCACGCACGGCGTTGTGCGCATCGACATAGCCTGCACCGACTACCCGTTCTTCGTAGGGCATCGGCGTTGCTGTCTGCCGGAGCAGCGTCACGACCTGGTCAGGAGTCAGAAGCGGATTTGCCTCCATCATCAGCGCGACAATTCCTGAAACCTGTGGCGTCGAGAAACTGGTTCCCTGCGACGTCGTGTAGTACGGCAGGTACGCGGGTGGGATTGTCGAGAGGTCGTTGGCGCCGACAAAGACGGGAATGGCGCCGGCGACATTCGTCACACCCGGAGCCTTTGAGCGTGTGCTCTTTATATCGACTCCCGATCCCGTGATGTCCGGTCTCAGATTAGGAGCAACCGAAGGATCAGCAGGCTGGCCCGCGGTATCGCTGCCCGTGCCGTTGTCGTTACCACGTGACGAAAATCCGGCTGGTGTGCCGAGCCCTCTCTTTTCACCGGCTGCGACCGAGATCACCCATGGAGCGACCGAGAACGGATTGATCATATCCGGTGCGTCGCCGTCGTTTCCTGCGGCGAAAACGACCGTAATATTTCGGTCGTGCATCATTCGCGTGGCGGTATTGACCGGATCGTTTGGATCATAAGGATAGTCCGCAAGCGTCGTCCCCCACGAGTTGTTGCAGACGCGAATGTTGTATCGAAATTGATTCACAAGCGTGTAGTCCATTGCTTGAACAATCGCGTAAGTCGTAAGGCCCACATCGTTACCCGCACGTATACCAATCAATTTCGCGCCGGGCGCCATTCCCGTATAGAGACCGGCCGATGCAGCGCCAGTGCCTGCCGCTACACCTGCTCCGAACGTGCCGTGTCCGCCTTCAACGTCCGTTATCGGCGCGTTCTCGACGGGCACAACGGGAAGAAATCCGGTAGGCGGCTCGACCGGCAGATCAGCGGTCGCGTAATAGACATTCTGGATTACGTTTTGCCCGAGCTGCAGATCGGGATGGGTCGCATCAATGCCTGTATCGACATACGCGATGCCGATGTTCTTGCCTGTCACCGGCAATCCATTGTTGAGCGCTGTAACCTGAGTGTCGCGGATTAGATTCTCGATACCTGTTATCGTCCGACCTTCCAGATCCAGCAGACGAAACGTGCGATTCGCATAAAGCGATCTAACTCCAGGCTTTGCCTTCAACGCATTGAACTGTGTTCGGTTGATCGACGTCAGCACGATCGGCAATGCCTTTGTGTAGTAGCCGCCGCGAATGCCAAGCGACTGCAGCATCAGAAAGTCGTTATTGGTCACGCTGTGATCGAATGTGATCACAACCGGTGTTAACGACAACGGCAGTGCGTTGATCCTGGCTGCCAAAAGGCTATCGACCGAAGGCGCTGCAAAAACAGAAACGGATGTTGCAATCGTGACGACCAATACGGTCAAGGCTTTTACGAGCGTTCTCATCGGGTTCCCTCCGTTCAAGTTGACCCGAGATTACTTAACCGGGCTTGAGATTAACTTGAGGCCTGCTTGAGTCACTCAACTTTTGATCAGCCACAAAAAGGCACAAAAAGCACATAAATAAATTTTGTGCCTTATGTGCCTTTTTGTGGCTTGATCTATTTTTGAGGCGTCCCCCCAGAAAAGGCTGCCCATCGGACAGCCTTTCTGGGGGGGAATCCGAATGCTCTAAAAGGCGGTTAGAGTATTCGGATTGAAACGGTTCTGGTCAGTGGATTTACGGTGAACCGGACCATCCGCATCAGTACATTCGTCGTTGCCGAAATAGTCGAGCTTCCCCCGACCGTTCGCGTGCCGCCGTTCTCATTAGGCGAGCCCTGCGGAAGCAATTGATTCGACACGATCTGGTACGTGCTCGGTCCGTTCGCAAATCCGAGTACGCGGAAGACGTAAGTCGTATTAGGCTGAACAGCGGAAGAGACGAACTCGGTCGGCGTTGCTCCTGCCGAGCGCATCAATACCTGCCCATCCATCGTTCGCAACTCAAAGTCCATATCAACTGCTGTAGCCGACGTGAGCTGTCCCTCGAGAGCCAACGCATCTGACTTCGTAGTGACGAGCACGTCATCCCACGTGATTCCCTTGAACTCAGGTTTGCCCCAAGTAGCGCTTGCGCCGCCCGTAGACGTAGGCTCACCCGCTAGCAATACTCCAGTCTTCGTTTCCGTAAAGATCGAATACGTGACGGGCCCCGGCGGGTTCGAAGTACCATCCGGATTCTGCGAACCCGTGCCCACCGTCGTGCCGGCGAATGCGTTCGCAAACACCTTCGCGTCGAAGCTGAATATCTGCGCTGTTGCGTCGTTGAATTCAAGGCGCTTCGCGGTCGAGGTTTGGCCGAGGGTCAGTCCTTCGTTGTAGATAAACGTGTTGCCGTTCGCGTCCGCATTACGAACTGTTACCGAAGGATTCGAAATGCTCACGATCTGGAACTCCAGCGGTTTGTAGAGAGTCTTGTCTGTTGAGAATGCACCGCGCGCATTTGTCAGACGATTGTCAAAAGCCATCACGCCATTCGCGAACGAGATGTTTGAGATGGCTGAGTCGACTTGAGCTGTAACATCCTGACGCGTCTGTAACGCTTGAGACGAACCCGAGAAATTCGACCATCCGAGTTGGCCCGTCGAGTTCAAACCTATCGCTCGAACAACGTATTCGCTGTCGAACACGTCTTTCAGACCAGTCGGCGCAAAGACCTCAAAGATCGGTCCTTTGTCCTCCCATGAAGTTTGGTCTCCCGCCGCGAAGAATGCGTGACGGTATCCTGTCGTCGAAGCATCGCCGTCGGCATACACGCGCTTGCCGTTCGGTTCACGCCGCCCGGCAAATGCAGTCTTTCGCTTGAGAACTTCGTATGCAACCGCTCCCGGCACAGCGTCCCACTTAACATTTACGCTCTTAACCGAGGCAGGCATGACTTTCACGTTTTGAGGAACCGCCGGAGCCGCCTGGCCGCCAGCAAACTGCGAAACCTGTGTAGAGATCATCGCCTGTCCGCCACTAACTTCGCGAGCATTAATGCCGAACTCTTTAGCGGCGAAGATCTGTTCGATCATCGCGCGATGCTTTCCGGGCGCATCCGGATCGGTTGCATCTGAGGGATACAGCATCTGGTCAGCGACGATGAAAGCATCGCGAGCTTTGACCATCGTATCCGGCGACGTAGTGCCGAGAATGTACATCGAGCCGAGGAAATCGCGTTCGAAAATGTTGGTCCCGCGCGTGATGGCTTTCTGCGGCGAACCGTCCCTAGCCTGCGGGCGCTTGTAGGTCGTATTCTCCGGATAGATGCGATTCATCATCTCGCGAATGTCCCACATTGTTGACATGTAGATCTCACCATCGCGATGCTCTTCAACCTGAGCGGTCGCACCGAAAGTTCCATAGTCGGAATATTTAAGAGTCGAACGTGCGCTGCGGATGTATGCAATAGAATCCGGATCGCGCCCGTTGTCGCGAAAGTACTGGCGGAAGCCTTTTGCGTTGACGACGTAGTCGCCAAGGCTTGCATTGTCGGTGATGGTGAAGGCCCACATGTCTGCCTGGCCCTCGTTCATCGCGCTTCCCTCCTCGCCTTCGAGGCCGGCGATGGGTGACGTGATCGCGTGCATTCCTTCGTGATACGGAACTGTTCCCTCGAGAGCCAGGTCGTTGAAGAGATAACCATGTCCGTAAACCGTCGGGTTTACGACGACGGGGGACTTGCTGGCAGTCACGCCTTCGATCAGCGACGTCAAATTAAAGGCAACGGCATTGTCGAGGCCCAAAACGATCTTGGTGAAATCCGGATTTGCCGGATCAGGCAATTCACCGTTGGCTGCATCCAGAGCAAGATAAAAATTGGGAATGTGGACCGTCGCGGGAAGCGGGGTCGTCTTATTTGGATAATCATCCGGAAAAGCGCCGCCGCCGATGGCCGTGTTATCGCCGCCGACATGCAGGTAGTCAACGTACTCGACGAGATAAGTTACAAAGAAGAACGCATTGATCTCGTCCTGATGTTCTGCGGGTTCGGCAAGCTGATCTTGTTCGTTCGTGCGAGCTTCCAGTGCTGCCGGATCGTCCTTGCGAAAATGCCAGGTGCCAAGGGCGGCCTGTGGGAACGGCTGCTTGGTCGCGAGCGCATTGTTGACGATCGTGTGCGTTCCGGTGAGAGTTCCATTCAGACCGCTCACACGGTTCGTCGGATCGAAAGAGCGCAAGTTCACACGTTCCTGACCGCACGGGGAAACAACGCCGTCTGGCGCCGTGCACGAACTGATTACGCTGTTGTCTTTCAGGTTTTGATCGATCTGCGGGTACTTCGGATAAATGTCCGCGGTTTCCGCTCCAGGTGACGTTTGAAATGCTGAGAAATCTTTGCGTCCAAGGATCTCACCGGTGTTTGCATCGACCGTGACCATGTACAAACCGAATGGATTGGCCGAAAACTTCGCGACCTTCCAGGCTAGACGATACCCATCCGCAGTTGGGTAGATGGAGAGAGTGGGAGGAACACTCTCCACCGCCGCTAACTGCTGCGAGAGGATCGATAAACCATTATTCAGAAGATTCGTCGCGGCGCCAGGAAGCTCAACGTAGAACTGCTTGAGATCGTTATCCGCCGCTGTTCTCGCCTGCTCTGCGCTCAGCGAAGGCTGAGTGTTAACGGCAACATCACGAAAGAACGGACCTGACGCCATGATGACCTGCTTGTTCGCGTTCATCACAATGCCGATGCCGCCATTGTCAACTGCGACACCGTTGAACGTCTGCTGAAACCTGACAAGATATCCGCCGAGCGCATTGCGCGAACTGAAGACGCGGAAGTTATTCGATTCAGTTACGCCGAAGACACCCGCGTTGGCCATGACGAATGCGCGTGCCGCTTCTTCCGGCGTGCCCGAATAAGACTGCGATGCGAAGTCGTACATCACGTCGGGCGATCCGCCGAAGTCATTCCAGCGTGTTGTCATGTTTGGTGCGTTTACCGCTGCCTTAAGGTTGTTAAGAGCAGAGAGCTGTTCCGATGTTGCCTGGCGGACGTTTGGCAAATGCCGCGAGACGTTTAGATCGAAGTTCGGAGCTGGACGCCTGTAAAGCTCTTTCACGGCTTGCGATGCGCCAGTTGCAGCTTTGCCTGTGTCGAATGGTAGCGAAAGCATGGCGCCCAGAATCGCAGCAGCGGCCGTAAGCAAGATCGCGAACCGAAAAATTCCCTTTTTCCTAAATGTTTTGCTCGTGGGTTTCATCTCGTCTCCTTTAGCCGCCAGTCGTAAACAACGTGTGATAGGTGCTGAGCTTCCGCGCCAATACCGCTCGTGACACGGTTGTCGCCGGCTCGAATCGCGGTCCCGGAACCACAACGAATTGTCCCGGAGCTACTTGCCGAACTTCAGCCGGAAAGGCTTCGAACAAACCTTTATCGATCGCGATCTGAACGTAGCCACGAAGCGAAAGTGGTATCTGAGCGTTGTCACTTAGTGCCGTGCCGTTTGACGTGACGGTCGTGTTCGCAAGTGCGCGTGCCTCAGCATCGTGGCCGACTGCTTTCACTAGCGCGACTGCAAGGTCAAGACGGTTTACTGAACCTGACGGATTGAACGACGTGCCTGAAGTGGCAATCATTCCTGTCGGAGTGAAATCGAAGTCGCGGTTCGTTGATCCTCGGGCACTCGCGTATTCAACAAACAGACGGAGATCACCGGTTACGTCAGTGAACTTCGGCGTTGAGCCAAGCGTCTGGCGAAGACTCGTATTCAAGGTGAGTGTCCGGGCCAGATCCTCGCGAGTAACGGTCGAATTTGGACGGAAGGTTCCGTCCGCGAAAGTGTCGATTAACCGGCTCTTCAACGCTGCTTCGATCGCTGCCTGATCCGGATGTCCCTGGATGTCGGCTATTACTGGAAGAATGAATCGCGTTTGCTCAATGTTTCCGTCGACTGGACCAGGAGCCGCAACCTGGATCGGCGACGATGCCTGGGGCGCCGCAGTCAAACCGCGTGCTCCGCGTATCTCGAGAGTCCATGTTCCCGGCTCGGGATTCTGGACGACGATCTCTCGCTTGTCGGAACCAATTACCGGATATTCGATCGCGGTGGAATAACTCGCTCCGCTCGGGCTGGTGATGCGCATGCCGACAAGGTTTCCGGTTCCCTCTCCGGCAATCGTGTCAACCGTCGCAAAGACGTCAAGGAGGTTTATGCCAGGGTCGACGGTGAACGTTCTTGCGTTCGCAGATGCCGGTCCCGAAACCTCAGGACTAAAATCGATGTGGAAGTTCTGAACGGGCGGACGCTCTAGATCGAAAGCTGCGTTATACATGGTGTCCTGAATACTCCGATATGGCTTGGAGCGGTTGAAAACCTTATCAACCGCGGCGTATGCGTTGACGAAACCAGCGCCGACTTCCCATTCCTCGCGACCCGGCATCCTGCTGGCAGTTGAAGTAAGAATGTCGCGGATCTGGTCAGGCGAAAGAGTTGGATCAGCGTCGAGCATCAGCGCGACAACACCGGCGATGTAAGGCGTCGCCATTGATGTGCCGGAGATCTGTGTGTAGAACGGAATGTATGCGGGCGGAAGCTCGGCGTCGGCGTCGAGTCCGTTCGCCGTGATATTGACCGTGGACCTTGTCGATACAACCGCGGCGGTGAATTTTCCGGCATTCGTTTCGTAGATACGACCCGTGCCGGGAGCGGTGATCGTCGGAGCATTGAAGTCGTCGTTAGGATCTTCATTGCTCAGCCGAATATCACGGCGAACTCCCCTTGACGAGAAGTCAGCGAGATCGCCTTCTTTCGAACCTGCCGCAACGCCGATTACCCATGGAGCTTTTGCGTAGGTGTTGTAGGTGTCCTTTGCGGGCCCGTCGTTTCCGGCTGCGAAGATGACGGCGATGTTCCGGTCGTGCGCCATTTTTGAGGCGATCGTGATCGGGTCGTCGGGCTCGAATGCACCCGCGCCGCCATAGCTGTTCGAAACAACGCGAATGTTATAGCGGTATTGATTTGCGAGACCCCATTCCCATGCAGCGAGGCCGTTTATGACGAAGATTCCCGCGCCGAGTCCGGCGCCGATGATCTTAGCGCCCGGCGCTACGCCTGTATAAAGGCCTCCGGATCGCAAACCCGTGCCGCCGATGATTCCCGCACAGTGAGTGCCGTGGCCGACAGTCTGGTCGGTGTTCGGCACGTTTTCGATCGAGACATTAGGAGTAAAGCCCGGCAGTGTTCCTGCCGCGACGGGCGTTTGCACATTCTGAATAACTTTGGAACCGAATTGGAGGTCTGAGTGTGTGGCGTCGACGCCTGAGTCGATCACTAACACCGAAAAATCACCCGCGCCGGAGACTGGCATCCCGCCATTCCGCAGTGTCAGGGCCGAGTCAGTCTGCACTCTCTCAACACCGCCCAGAACGCGCGCCTGATGCATGTAGTACATAAGGCGGTCGTTGGACCACAGCGATCGTACTGCGGGGTTCGCAGCAAGTGCGCGAACCTGGCCGGCAGTCATCGGCTGCGCGACCATCCCAAGTGTCGGGAACGTTTGGCCACCGGTAACGCCGGCTGCACGCAGCACACTGAGATGCGCGTCCGACAATCCGTTTGACGTCTTGAATGCAACGATCACCATGCCGGCGTCGGCGTCGTTCGCGAGTCCCGCCAGACGGGCGCTCAGTGCTGGGCTAAGCGTCGCCGCGCTTACACCTTCCGCCCGTACAGCGGTAGCGAGGTGCGAATTCGGCATCAGCCATAATCCGGCACTCAACGCACACAAAATCAGAAGGGTGAGAGTCCTTCTTAACAGGTTCCGCTTCTGAAAGTTCACTGTCCTTGTCTCCTTGACGATCGATTGGGGAATTAACGGTCAGGAAGGTACAGGATGGACTTTGAGAAAAACTTGAGCGGAGGTCTTTAGAGTTGAGGCGAACTTGAGCCACTGAGTGGCTTATTTTATGAGTTCGGCAAACAGGCGCTTTGTTTCTTCGGCGGGCTCGATGCCAAGTTCAGTCTGCAGGTTCTTTTTCATTTTTTCGAAATGTTTCTTGACCGACGCGGGCTTGCCCTGGGCGGCGAATGCTTTCATCGTTAACCGATGCATATCCTCGCGAAACGGATCGCCTGCCAGGGCTTCACCTGCGTAATTCAACGCATCGGTCCACTGTCTCTCTAAAAGGCAAAGTCTTGCGAGAGCGGCAACGACTCGCGCAGACTGCTCTGAGTAGAACAGGCGTCGTTCGTCCACCCAGTTCTCATAAACGCCCAACATGAATTCTCCCCGGTAGATCTTATGAGCGGATTCGAGACTAGCCCGTTGATGCGCTACGTCTTTCTCGCGTTTTGCCTTTTCCGCATCGACGATGCACTGCTCGAATTCTTCTGCGTCTATGGAATATGAAAGTTCGGGATTGAGTTGATACGCGCCGTCGCGAAAGATAAGAAAGTTTTGCTTGAAGGGCTGACGACTGTTGAGTGCTTTTCGAATATGAGAGATCGTCGGATGAAAATTCTTCTCGACGGTTTCAAGGTCCTCATCGGGCCAGAATGCCTCGATCAGTACCTCCTTCAGAACGCGCCGATTTTTGCTGGTTGCTATGTAGCAAAAAATGTCCCGTGCACGTCTTGTGGTCCATGCGTCGGCGGCAAACTGAACAGAAGGATCGCGGAAAATCTCCACCGGGCCAAGCACCCGTAGTGTGAGATCCGTGATAGCGGCAGGCTCCACCTGAGATTCGACGCGGGCCGGCCGCACCAAGCGTTCGGCACTCAGTTCCTCGCGAAGATCTACGGGCAGGCGATCCGCGATGTCTTCATGTCCGAATATCGCCGGATTTCGCCGGATCTCTCGACGCAGCCAGTACTCGTAATCGAAACGAGTCGAAAGATCCAGCGCCCGCCGCACTGCGTCGATCATAGCTTTCGTGTTTCCCTGAACCAGGTACGTCTCCGCCAGAAGCATCGCTGTCAGCGCTTCGTCGTAGTACTGATTGTGGTGGTTGAAATAATCGAGCAGTTCACGAAGATGTAGGTCAACGCCTGCTGAAATGCCTTCGGCAAGATCAAGTTGATAGCGACGCAGGCGCGCGGTGCGTACTCCGTGTTCGTTTCCCTGTCGCTCACGTGCTGCGATTAAAGCCTCCAGCAACGCACGCGCCTTCGGCAGTTCACCACGCATGCGAAAGAATGCCGCGCGTTCTTCATTCAACTCTTTCCAAGTGATGTCTATCTCGGCCTCATCATATGCATTCCCGGCCCGCTCGTAGAATTCCTCAGCGTGAGCGAAGTCTCCCTTCTCGCGATAGAAATTCGCGTAGGCTTCGAATATTTCGCCCCGCAAAAACCGAAGATTATAGAGCTGGCACAACTCGAGCGAGCGGTTAAGGTGCTTTTCGGTATCATCGAATTCCCCGCGGTAAAGATGCAGGCGTGCCACGTTCAAATGACCGATCGCTTCCTGCGGCAGTTGTTTGTCGGGTTGGCCGTCGCGAAATATGCGCCGGAACCAGCGCAAGGCTTCGCCAAAGTCACCGCGAAAGCCAGGCGCAAGGGCAAGATTGTGTGTCACGAGGCGAATGTACTGGTCATTTCCAAGGTTCTCAGCCAGTTCGAGGGCAATCCTGAACTGCTGTTCTGCCTCGGTCCATTTGCCTTGCACGATGAGACACAGGCCGCGCGTGTTCGCGCACTTCATGAATGTTTCCGAAGTATGCGATACGAGAGTTTCAGCACGCTCGATAAGTGAGAACGCATCGACGTATCGACCGCGGCGACGAGCAAGACTTGCAAGTGAATGAAGAGCTTCACCCTCTCCAATCGAGTCCCCATTCTTGTTTAGAAGCTCGACGGCGCGGTTCAGAAGTTTCGACGACTTTTCAATTTCGCCGTGAAGTCGTGCGACCTCAGCCTTGTGCAGCAACGAGCGCGGATATTCCTCCAGCGACTGGTCGGGTATCTGTTCCGCGAACAACCCAAGTGAAGTGAACGCACCGGCGGCGATCCACTCGTTCCCCGTTTCTGCGATCACGGACGCTGCGCGATCGAAGTTTCGCGCGTCAAGCAGATAGGGTAGGGCCACCTCCCACTTTCTGGCATTGAGAAAGTGGTCGGCGATCCGGTTCCGCTCTTCGGCGACGCGTGCCTGGCCGATATCGGATCGAAGGCGACGGAGTAGAAATTCGCGGAAGAGGGGATGGAATCTATATTCCTCTCCGGTCTGACGATCACCGGCAACGGTAAGAAAAACGTTCTTTTGCGCGAGCTCGGGGAGGGCCGCCGAGCAGCGCAGCTCCGGAAACAGCGCGCTGCAGAGATCGAGCTGCAGCGAGTCGAGCAGGGAAAGATCCATCAGCAGGCGCTGCGTGTCAGCTGACTCGCGCGAAAAAACCTCTTCGGCGAAATAATCGAAGATGCCGCGCTCCGACTGCTGCAGAATGTCATGCAGGTCCAACGCCCCCGGTCCGTTTGCCGAATGCATCTCCTGCTCGGCGACTTGGCATACAAGCTGAAGCGCGGTTATCCACCCCTGTGTTCGCCCACGATACTCGGCTATCTCTTTGTCTTTCAGCTCGACGTTGAGCGTTTGTTTGAACAACTCTTTCACTTCGTCGTCGGTGAAAAGAAGATCGTCGCGCGTTATTACCAAGGCGGCCGACTGCGTCTTTCGCCGCATGATCGCGAGCGGCGGAAGGTCGCGAGTCGTTATGATCAGGTGGACAAGGTCAGACGAATATTGCAGGAGCCGATCGACTAATGTGTGAACGATCGTATCGCGTCCGATATGGTGATAGTCATCCAGAACAAGAATGAATGGCTGCTCGACCGATTGAAGTATCTCGTTTATCAGCAGGTCGGCCGATCGTTCAGGAAAGCGAAGCACCTCTTCGTTAGCTTCGCTCAAGTAAGGAAAGATAGCTTCGCCAAATGCCGGATAGAGATTCTTGATGCCGTGCGCTACGTAACCGAGAAAGACGACTGGATCCGCATCGGTATGGTCGAGCTGGTACCAAACCGTGGGCCGTGTCTGGCTGCGAACAAAGTCAGCGATCAAAGTCGTCTTGCCACAACCGGCATCCGCCGCAATCATTGTTATAGGAGAGCCGAGGTTGGCTTGCAGCTTTTTCGTAAGCCGCGGGCGCTGCAGTAATTCGGGAACAGCGCGCGGGGGAAGCAGTTTTGTCCGGAGAAAGAAGTTTCTGTCCTGCATCGCTTCGACGAGACCTGTCGGGAAGGCCGTATTATGCCACGTCGCTCGAATGCAAATCGAAGAGCGCGGTCATAGCCGAGGCTTAGACGGTTTCCCGCCGCTGATGAATGGAAGGAGCTTTGAAACTCGCCCGAACGTTTCCGCGTGAATGCGCGCGGCTTCAGCATGCGAATGCCCGACCTGCTTCAGGAGCAATATCGTCTCATCCCGGGCAAAGACAAGCGTCTTCTCGTCGATAACGTCGAGCTGCTGTTTCGAACGCAAACGCCATAACGGATTCGGCGGCTTACTGCGGCACAGAAGAAGGACGTCCGCAGTCTCGGAAAGCGATGGTTGCAGAATATTAAAGAACCCACCGAACCAATCGGCGTCGAACAAATTGTCTATACCGTCCAGGACAAGCAACGGCCGATCATCCTTTTTTTCGGTTCCCAACACGCAAGCTATGACGTAGAGAAATATCGCCATCGCGGCGGGCGAAGAACTGGTAACGGCGGCATGCAGCGAGTCACCGACAGCTTTCTTGTTTTCGGCCACTTGATGCACGCTCGCTGCGAGGTAACTTGCGAAAACATTCCAGTCAATGTCTGACGATTCCACCGTAAACCAAGCGACCCTCTTTCGCGTTCGCGCATATGCCGCGGCGATCGACGTTTTGCCAGTCCCCGCACGACCGGAAACAAGTGTTGCGGCGAAGTGGCTTAGCGATCGGTCCAGTTTTTCAATGAGTCTTGGCCGTTCGACAAGTCCCGCACAATGCGGAATTTCAAGCTTTTCATTCAATATATGCACGTCGTCACGTTCACCTTTCCAAGGCTTCGCGACGGTGGTTGCGACCACCGGGGGATAGGCTTCTGTCGAATCGAAATGGTCGTTAAGAGTAAAGCTCATGGTCATCGATTCGGAACATACGATCCGATCCTTGAGAAAAACTTGAACCCGCTCAAGTTTTTCTCAACCAACCCGGCATAGAGTCCACAGTAAGGTAACTAGCCCGGTTAAAACACGTTCGACAATCGGGAGCGTTCGATGCAATACAAAGGCAAAGATTGTACAACTGCATTCCAACGCTGGACTCATATAATACGGGCGCTTTGGACGTCCCTAATGAGTCTGAATTTGCGCGCGGAAGCGCGGATCCCGATCAAATCAGATGAATAGATTCCTGGCACTCCTATTAGTATTACTGCTGACGGCTCAACCTGTGTGGGCTGGCCTATCTGTCGTTAGGTCAAACGGCATCACGCTCACTGGCGCTGACGGCATCAACTATGTCGGCATCAATGGCATTACGCTCACCGGCGCAGACGGGATCTTCAACTACAATTCGAACGGCATTACACTGACCGGTGCGGACGGCATCACCCTGACGGGGGCGGACGGCATCACGTCAACAGGCCCCAACGGCGGAACGTATACAGGCCCGAACGGAATCACATTGACCGGCGCCGACGGCATTACCCTTACCGGAGCTGATGGCATCACGTTGACTGGAGCTGACGGCGTTACGTATACCGGCGCCGATGGTAAGCAATACACCGCTGACTCGATCATCTTTCGGCACCCGAACGGAATAACTCTTACCGGCGCGGACGGCATCACTCTTACCGGTGCAGACGGGATCACTTTGACCGGAGCCGACGGCACTGCCAAGGTAAGTCCGAACGGAATAACGCTTACTGGAGCTGACGGGATCACGTTAACGGGAGCCGACGGTATTACACTCACAGGAGCCGACGGAATCACGTTAACTGGGGCCGATTCGGCAACGGGCATCGGGACAACCGGCGTCCTTTTCGACCACACAAATCCGACGGGCATAACGCTAACAGGCGCAGACGGAATTACGCTCACCGGAGCCGACGGCATAACCCTCACGGGTGCGGACGGGATTTCGTTCACTGGTCCAGCCGGCATTACGCTCACCGGTGCGGATGCTGATAACGGATTGCAGAGTCTGGATCCTGAGCTTGCCGTTGCTCTTAATAAAGCGACAGACGACAGCAACATCAACGCAGTTATCGTCTATCACTCATCTGTGACCGACGGCGACATCGCGCAGCTTCAACAACTCGGCATCACAGGCGGAACGCGTTTGCGCGTGCTACCGGTTGTTTACGTTACGGCAACCAAAGCGCAGCTTCTCGCGGTCTCACGGTTGCCGAGAGTCCGCTCGCTCTACGGTAATCGCACGCTGACGTTCAACTCCGATCCCTACTTCAACACCACGGGCGTACAGCGTGTTGCGCCAGACAATGACCTTCGTCAGGAGAATGGCGCTCAGCCCGTCACCGGCCGCAATGTGACGGTTGCAGTACTCGACACCGGCATCAACGGCCAGCACGCCGATCTGGCTGGCAAAATAGTTCAGAACGTCAAATTAGCTGACACGCAAAGCGTCCCCGGCACGTTTGCTTAGCCCGCTCCCCTCGAGAATTTCACGAACACGGATCTCGTGAGTGGCCACGGAACTTTCGTCAGCGGTGTGATCGCCGGAAGCGGAGCAAACTCCTCCGGACGATTCGCCGGTGTTGCTCCGGGCGCACGGCTACTTGGCCTCAGCGCGGGCGATCTAAACCTGATGTATGTGCTTTCGGGTTTTGATTATCTGCTGGAGAAAAGAGTCAAGTACAACGTGCGGGTAGTGAACTGCAGCTTCTCGGCAAACACGGTCTTCGATTTCAACGATCCCGTAAACGTGGCGACCAGGATTCTGACGGATACAGGTATTAACGTTGTGTTCTCAGCCGGCAACACCGGTTCCGGTAACGGAACGATGAACCCGTACGCGATAGCGCCGTGGGTGATCGGAGTTGGCGCAACCGATGCAACAGGCACACTCGCGGACTATTCGTCACGCGGCAACTTCGGTGACGCTTTGCAGCACCCATCGCTTGTTGCTCCCGGAACAAACATTATCAGCCTTAGGAGTGCACCGACTGTTACGGGAGTTTCCGGGATCGCGGGTGCTGACACCCAGCGTCTGTCACCAGCTGACATGCCGTACTACACTACCGCGACTGGCACGTCGTTCTCGGCTCCACAAGTTGCCGGAGCCATCGCCTTGATGCTCGAAGTGAATCCGAACCTGACTCCTGCAGACGTCAAGGACATCCTAAGCCGCACGGCAACGCCGATGCCGCGATACTTTTTCCACGAAGCCGGCGCCGGGATGCTAAATACCTATGCCGCAGTGCTCGAGGCCGCATTCCCGGAACGTCACATGGGCGGATTTCGCTCGACGCTCTCGAACAACGCCATCCGGTTCGTGACACGCACATCGCAGACGTTTGAGCAGACCGTGTTTCCGAATCAGACAAGCTCAACAAGTGTTGCGATCCCGCAGAACACAATTCAGGCCAGTGTCAATATCTATTGGGACCTCAGTGCGAATGATTTTGGACTGAGAGTTTATGATCAGTCGAACTCGTTACTTGGTGAATCGAACTATCTCAACCTCCCCGGCTTCACCGCACGTCGTGAGAAAGTAGTGCTCCGCAATCCGTTGAGCCAACTGCTTCTTGCGTCGATGTTTCATTCCGGCAGTTTGGGGACAAGCCAGCAAGTTTTTGGCGCGGTTGAAGTAACGCAGGTTGAGTATCCCGTCATGCTCGATGAATCAACTCTCTCGCCTGAGCAAGCCGCACAGGTCGAAAGGAGTTTGATTGCAAATCTGATGTTACCGGAAGGCCGAAAATTCCGTCCGAACGCGGCTGTCAGCCGTGTTGAACTTGCTGAGGCATTGATTCGAGCGGGCCTCGTTCCTCAATACATGGCGTCAGCTCCGATGTTTATTGATGTTCGCGACGCGGATTCACGGAACGCGGTTGAGAGCGCACAGTCATTCCCGTCAGGTTCGCTGTTTTATGATGCGACTCCGGGCGGCAAGTTCTCTCCGCTAAATGGAGCCACGAAACTCGCGGCAGCGATCGCATTCGTTAAAGCTGCCGGTCTCAAATCTCAGGCCTGCTCCGCTTCGCTTCCTCTGACAGTCTCCGACACCTCGTCAATTCCGCTGGCGTGGCGAGGCTACGTCGCCGTCGCTCTACAGCGAGGCTTTATTTCCCTCGACGGCAACGCCTTCAACCCCACGCGCAGCCTTACCCGTGTCGAGCTCGCAACGTCGCTGAATACGCTGGTATCGCAATAACCCAACTTTCAGAAGGGCGTTATCACGACGTTCTGTTTTATAATCCCGACACAAGTTTCACTGGACGTTGAGCTCGCGCTAGCTTGAGATTAAATGACGAACTTGTTCTGCAGAAGGTTTGCGACTGGGATTCTCGCTTTATTGATAGTGGGTAGCATGTCTCGCGCCCTAAGCCAAAGCAACACCCTCTCTGATGAAGACGAATCCGAAATACTAGAGTCAATGGTCCTACTCGAGACCAAACACTTAGGTGGGGAGTTTGGAACGGTCAGGTATTTTTCTTCCGAGAACATAGGTTCGCTTTCGGCTTCGCGAATAGCGAAACACGGTTTTTCGTTGATATCTCGCAGCGATATCGAGTGGCGGAAACGTGATTACGTGTTGAATTATGTCGTTATCAGGAACATCTATCGAAAAGATGGAGTCGTGGTTGTCAGGGTATCAGTTGTGTCGGAAGGTCGTCCATGTTTCGCGCCCGCGTATTCCTCGGACCGTTCCTTCAGCTACTGGTTTAAAAAGAGCGGGAACGAATGGGTTGGCCGGCTGGTAAAAGGGCCAAGTCCACTACTGTTCCGAAAGAGCATTGCGAACCCCACCGTAAACCCGCTGAACTGAATAATCCAAGCGGACAAGCGGAACTTACTTAAGCTTGCAACGAATAAGTCGGATCCACTGACGCCGCAGCTCGCGCGAACAATTCTTTACAGTGAACCGCCTTTAGTTTTCAAAGCTGCCGCTAAATCGGGAATCAATGGTTCCCCTTCAAGCACTTGCGCACTCGAGCCGCGGAAGTCATCGCTAAAGGGTTCGTATCGTCCGCCCAGGTGCTCGTGAAAGAAACGCTCAGCTACAGCAAACAACGAGATCCAGTTCTCTTTGCGCTGATAGTCGTGTCCCTCATCCGAATAAAGGATATAGGTCACAGGCTTCCCGTGTTTCTTCATCTCCGCGACGAAATCATCCGAGAACTTGCGAGGCACGTTTGTATCTAACGCGCCGTGTGTAATGAGTAATGGTTTTGTGATCCGATTGGTGAAATACAATGGTGATTGCGCGTGTAACTGAGTTCGACCCTCGATGGTCGTGTTATCTCCAACAAGACGCCGCCAAAAGGTTCCGAATGGACCACCTCGGGTTTCCATCATCGTTTGCAAATCCGTCGGAGAGTACATTGCCATACCGCAGGCGAACACATCCGGAGTAAAGGTCAGAGCCGCGAGGGTGGCGTATCCTCCGTAGGACCATCCCCAAAGGCCAACGAGGTTCCTTTCGGTAAGTCCGTGTTTCACCGCCCAATCCACTGCATCGACTAAGTCGTTGTTCATCCTTCGGCCCCACTCGCGCGCGCCGGCCTCGCGAATCTTTGTGCCGAATCCCTCGAC
>Ga0163163_10000869_pt1 | contig 25771 bp, 28 predicted proteins | sample S65metaG_FD_119766 | JGI IMG/M metagenome (GOLD analysis project Ga0163163, IMG submission 119766) | Switchgrass rhizosphere microbial communities from Kellogg Biological Station, Michigan, USA - S6-5 metaG | ecosystem: Host-associated > Plants > Roots > Rhizosphere > Soil | place: USA...
CTGCTGCTGTCGAACGACGCCGACTTCGACCGGGTCGACGCCGTCCGCGCCTCCTGCGACGCGATCCTGGTGGGCGCGAACACCGTCAGGCTCGACAACCCGCGACTGCTGGTGCGATCGCAGGCTCGTCGCGACGAGCGAACGGCCCGCGGGCTGGCGCCGTCGCCCATGAAGGTGACCGTGACCCGGCGCGCCGAGCTCGACGCGGGCAGCGCCTTCTTCACCACCGGCGAAACCGAGAAGCTCGTCTACTGCGCCAGCCCGCGCGTGACCGATGCCCGGGCACGGCTGGAGCCGCGCGCGACCGTCGTCGACGGCGGCAACACCGTGGAGATGCGCAAGCTCAGCACCGACCTCGCGGCGCGGGGCGTCGAGCGGCTGATGGTCGAGGGCGGGGGCAAGGTGCACACGCAGTTTCTGACCGACGACCTCGTCGATGAGCTGCAGCTGGTCATCGCCCCGATGTTCGTAGGTGACTCACAGGCTCCCAGGTTCGTGCGCGACGGCCACTTCCCCTGGAACCCCGGCCAGCGGGCGAAGCTCGCCGACGTACGCCAGATCGGCGACGTGGTGCTGCTGCGCTACGCCCTCTCGGCGCGCTTCCGGGACGACTGACCGGTCAGGCCGGCGCAGCAGCGACGCCCAGCTGCGGTGCCGCCGGAACGGTGTCTCGAAGACCGCGGCAAAGGCACGCGCGAACACGATCGTCAGCGGCAGCACCAGGGCCAGCGAGACGAGGAACGCCGGCGTACCCTGGCGGACGCGGCCGGCCACGACCAGCTCGTACACGACCACCACGATCGGGCCGTGCGTCAGATACAGGCTGTAGGACGACAGGCCCAGGTTGCGCATCGGCCGTGCGTCCAGCAGGCGCAGCAGCGGCGCCGGACGGCCGGTGGCTAGGGCGGCCAGCAGGCAGGCCACGGCCGGCCCCAGAGCGAGGTCGACCCAGAACAGGTGGTCGAGCGTCCACACCGAGCCCTGCCACCAGATCGTGACGAGCACTGGGGCAACTGCGGCCAGCGCCAGCCACGCCCACGGCCACGACCTGTGGCGCCCGCTCGCGCCCACGATGCCGGCCGCCAGGATGCCAACAGCGAACAGCGCGGCCAGATCGGGCGCCGACTGGATCACGAACACGTCGAGGCGGGAAACGTGCGGGCCGACGATCCCCACCATCGCCACGACCAGCGTCACCGCCGCCACCATCAGGATCGCGCCACGACGACGCACCATCAGCAGCAGCAGCGGGAACAGGACGTACAGCTGGGCCTCGACGGCGATCGACCAGAACGCCCGGTTGGGGCTCGGCGCGGCGACCAGGTTCTGCACCAGCAGACCGTTGACGACGACCGAGCTGGAGCCGGGCGCTCCCTGCCCCGGCGGGCGGACGAGCAGCCAGGCAACGGCCAGGCTGAAGCCGAGGGCGGCCCAGTACGGCGGCAAAATGCGCCAGGCCCGCCGGCGGGCGAACCGGGACACCCCGTCCAGCCGCCAGCCGTGGCGGGCCGGCGACAGGGCCAGCGAGAAGCCGGACAGCACGATGAACACCACCACCGCGAACCGCCCGTAGATGAACCAGGCCGCCCAGAACGGCGCCTTGTCCACGGGGTAGCCCGGGAATGCCCGCAGGAACACGTGGTTCACCACAACGAACAGCGCGGCCAGGCCGCGGACGCCGTCCAGGCCTGCCAGCCGCCGCCGCGGCGCATCGGCGATCTCGGACGCCGCAGTGGCGGCGGGCAGCTGGTCGAGCACCGCGGGCGCGGGGACCGCGACGCCGGCGCTCGGCAGCGAGACGGTCACGACGAGCCTGGGGTCGCCGGTTGTGGGCCGAAGGCGCCCAGGAAGCGGTCGCGGAACGCGCTCATCGGCCAGACCGGCGCCTGCGGGCTGGGCTGCATTCCGTCCACCCAGCCCCACCCGCGGATCCGGTGCAGAACCGACGGGTCGTGGGCGATGATCGAGATCGGCACGTCGTGGCTGGCGCCCAGGCCGCTGACCGTCGTCGCGGGCTGGTGGTCGCCCAGTACGACCATCACCAGGTTCTTGCGTGCGTAGTGCTGCACGAAGGAGAACAGGGTGCTCATCGTGTATTCGACCGAGTGCCCATACCCTGCCCAGGGGCCGTCGGTCTGGCCGCTCATGTCGACCGGCTGCTTGTAGAAGATCGAGCCGTCGCCGACGCGGTTCCACCCGATCAGCGGCGGCACCTGCGTCCACGGCTCATGGCTTGATACCAGATCCACCTCGGCGAACAGCGGCGGGCGGTCGGTCTTGCCCAGCTCGAGCCGCTGCAGGGCCAGGTAGACGAACTGGTCGGGCATCGAGGCGTAGGCGTAGGTGGGGCCGTGGTATCCGACGTTCAGCCGGTTGTAGACCTTGTCGTAGTGGTAGAACGACGCCCCCTCCGGCCAGTAGCGGTTGTCCGACGGCACGTCGGCGACGGTCCGCCACCCGGCCCGTTTGAAGGCGACGCCGAGCGTCAGGCGATTGCTCGCCACGAGCTGGTCGTAGCGGCTGGGGGTGTTGATCCAGAGCCCCGACTGCATCGTCGAGTGCGCCAGCCAGCTGATGCCGCCGAACGTCGACGAGGTCAGCCAGCCGCTGCGGGCGCCGAAGCCCGCGGACTGCAGCTGCTTCGTCCCCGCGGCGAGCACGCTGTCGACCTGCGGGGAGAAGGAGGATCCCTGCACTGCAACCTGGCCGTAGCTCTCGACGAACACGAGCAGGACGTCCTTACCGCGCAGGCCGGTCAGCAGCTGGTCGGCCGGTTTGTTGCCGTAGGGGTCGCGGCGCAGGGCCGCAGCGAACAGCGCTCGATCGCGGATGTCGGCCTGCACCGTGCGCACCTCGGTCACGGCCAGATCGGCTGCGCTCGTGGAGGCGATGTGCGCGCCGGAGACGAGCTGCGCACCCAGCGCCCAGAACAGCACCCAGACCAGGCTGAGCGCCGTGACGGCCTGGAGCGACACCCGGCGATGGCCGGAGACGACCCGGTTCAGGCGCAGCATCGCGAGCGTCGGCAGCACGAAGGCTGCTACCGCCGCCAGCGCCGCCCCGGCAAGCACCACGTTCGCCCTGGTGCGGCCGACCGACTCGCGCAGCGTCTCGATCCCGATGTGGGAGTAGCTCCAATCGTCACCGGGATTGAACGGCCGGTCGAAGGCCGTGAAGAAGCCGTAGTCCAGCACCTTGACGACGATCAGCAGGCCGATCGCCGGCCCCACCACCCATGCCAGGAGGCGCCGGGCGGGTGCGGGCAGGATCATGGCAAGAGCGATCACGATCACTCCCTCGAGCGGGAGCCTCACGAACGCACGGGGTGTGAAGTGGCCCGGCTGGTCGGGCGCGACAAGCGCAGCCCACACGAGCAGAAACGCGAGCAGCGTCAGCACCACGGAGACGGCCACGCGGACGCGTCCGTGTCCGGCATCGCCAGCGGCATCTCGCTGCGGCACCGCAGCCGTCGGAAGGCCGGGAGCCGACCGGTGACTCCACAGCCACCAGACGTCGCGGCCGAACGACTCGGCGAGCAGGGCGAGCGCGGCGGCAAGGCCGACCCGGGTGAGGGCGAGTGGGAGCACGCCGGCTGCCGCGATCACAAGCGCGACGCCCTGCGTGGCCGCAACCGTCTTTCGCCAGTCGCGCCGCGGCAGCGGCGCGCGCATCCACCCGGCCAGCCACCCGGCGACCAGGAACGCGTAACGGGCCACGCCGATCAGGAGCACCCACGCGCCGGCCGAGGGGGCGACGTAGACGGCGAGCGCGAGGATCAGGAACGCGTCGACTTCGCCGTCCCAGCGCGCGCCCAGGGTCGACTCCGTCCCCGTGCGCCGCGCGACGTATCCGTCGACGTAGTCGAGCACCAGGGCGACGGCGGCGAGCACCACCAGGGGCGCGGCCTGCGCGGAACTGCCGAACGAGTCTGCGGCCAGCCCCGCGACTCCGACGGCAAGCGTCGCCCGCACGAGCGTCACCCACCCGGCCGGGCCGATCCGCTCCGAGCGGTTGCGGAGCAGGTTGTAGGCCAGGGCGGCGTCCATGGCCAGGCCGCAGGCGAGTCCGACGAGCCACCCGGCGAGGCCGAGGCCGACAGTCGCCGCGAGCGTCGCGAGCAGCAGCACCTGGGCGGCCAGCCCGATCAGCGGGCCACCCTGAGCCGACCGCAGCGTGCCTCGGTACTCGAACATACGAAAGGAAGGTACCGTGGATGGGGTGAATCGGTTCTTTCGGACGGCCGGCCGGGGAGAGCGGTCGTGAGGCAGGACGAGCGCGCTCCCTACGTCGAGGCACTGCAGCGAGCCAGGCAGTCGGCCTACGCTCCGGGCGAGTACGTCGAGCAGGAGAGCTTCATGCGGGCCGGGGAGATCCGGACGCTGGCGGAGCGGGCCGGCATCTCCGGCGGAGTGTCCGTGCTCGACCTCTGCTGCGGAGTGGCCGGGGCGGGGCGGTTCATCACGCGAGAGCTGGGCTGCGGATACCTGGGAGTCGACTACAGCGCGAGCGCCATCGACATCGCACGCACTCGCGCGCGCGGCCTGCCCTGCCGCTTCCAGGTCGCGAGGGTGCCGCCGCTCCCTCGCGGCACGTTCGAGGTGGTGCTCCTGCTCGAGACGATGCTCGCCTTCGCCGACAAGCGGCCGCTGCTCGATGCGATCTCGGCGGCGCTCGCCGCCGGCGGCCGGTTTGCGTTCACGCTCGAGGAGGGCCGGCCGCTGACCGGCCCGGAGCGCGCGCCCATGCCCGACGCCGACACCGTCTGGCTGACTCCGCTCGATGAGATCGGTGCGCTGCTGGAGCGCGCCGGCCTGGTCGTCCGCTGGCAGGAGGACTGCAGCCCATCCCACCGTGCCGTGGCGGACTCGTTGATCGCCGCGTTCACGGCCGACGCGGCGGCCATATCCGCGCAGATCGGCCGCCCGGCGCTGGACGACCTGATTGCCGCCCACAGGCTGTGGAGCGAGTGGCTGGAGACGGGACGCGTCCGCAAGTTCGCGATCGTGGCTGAGCGGCCTTCGACGGGGAGTTCGGCAGGCGTGTGAACGCAGCCGCGACCCGATTCACCGCACCAGGCGCACCAGGCCGTCCACGAGCAGCGCAACGCCGATCCCGGTGGAGAGCCACACGCGCAGCCATAGCTCGTGGCCGGTCAGCCAGGAGTGGCCGCGGGCAAGCAGGCCGGCGGCGCGCTCGCCCGCAACGATCACGATGCCGACGGGCACCGACACGAGCGCGGTGGCGATCGCGATGTAGACGACGACCAGCGTCAGATCCGCGACGTCGCCAAGACCCGCGTCGCTGACCGATGCCATGGCGAGAAACGTGAGCACGAGCCGCTTCGGCCCCCCGAAGCCGAGCAGCCCGGCCATCGAGAACGCGGCGGCCGGACGGACGTTCGCGAGGCCCGCCAGGATCGCACTGGCACGGCTTCCCTGAGATCGCGGCCGCGGCGAGGCGTGCCGCGCCCGCAGCCCGACGATCAGCAGCGCGGCACCGAGCAGCAGCGTCACAACCTCTTCGAACGCCTCGTGCGAGTCGAGGCGGTCGACCGCGGCCTGGCCGAGCGCAAGGCCGAGACCGCACGCGATCGTCGTTCCGAGCAGGAACCCGCTGAGGAAGGCGATGCCGTTCGCGCGCGGGTGCCTGCTCCGCAGCACGACCAGCGTCGCCGTGAGCGTGAGCGGGCTGGCCGCCGCGACGACCGCGAAGAACAGGACATGACCACCGGCGTCGATCACGTGATGGCAGCCATGCGGCGGATACTAGGGCCCGGGTGGAGGGCGTGATACAACCAGCCGCCATGCCCGACGAAACCCGCATCCAGGCCGCGATCAGCGGCGCAGAGCGTTTTCTGAACGCCTGGCACGGGCGACCGATGCGAGCACGGCTTTCGGAGATCGCAGACGCCACCGGCGAGGACGAGCGGGCGGACGTCTACGGCTCCGGCGAGCGGATCGAGCGGCTGGAGGGCCGCATCGCCGAGATACTGGGCGCGGAGGCGGCGGTGTTCATGCCCAGTGGCACGATGGCGCAGCCGATCGCGCTGCGCATCTGGAGCGATCGCCGGGGCACCCGGACGGTGGCCTTCCATCCCACCTGCCACCTCGAGATCCATGAGCAGAAGGGCTACCAGATGCTGCACGGGCTTCACGGCCGGCTGGTCGGCGACCCCGACCGCCTGATCACGCTCAGCGACCTGGAGGGGATCCACGAGCCGGTCGCGGCGCTGCTGCTCGAGCTGCCGCAGCGCGAGATCGGCGGCCTGCTGCCGGCGTGGGACGATCTCGTGGCCCAGACCAGCTGGGCGCGGGAGCGCGGAGTCGCGTTGCACCTCGACGGCGCCCGCCTGTGGCAGACGGGGCCGTTTTACCAGCGTGACCACGCGCAGATCGCCGGCCTGTTCGACAGCGTCTACGTCTCGTTTTACAAGGATCTCCATGCGCTGGCCGGTGCCGCGCTGGCGGGGGATGCAGAGTTCGTCGCAGAGGCCCGTGTGTGGCAGCGCCGGCACGGCGGAAACCTGGTGACGATGCACCCCTTCGTCGTCTCAGCGGAGCTGTCCCTCGACCGGTGGCTCGAGCGGATCCCGGAGTACGTGGCACACGCGCGCGCACTGGCGGCCGCGCTGGGCACGGTCGAGGGGATCGAGGTCGTGCCCGACCCTCCCCAGACCCCGATGTTCCACATCCTCCTGCGAGGCGACCGCGAGCGCCTTGCCGACGCCGCCCTCGCGGTCGCGGAGGAACGGAAGGTGTTCCTGTTTGGAGATCCCGACCCCACCACGTCGCCCTCCGTGCAGCGCCACGAGGTGATGGTCGGCGACGCCACGCTGCAGCTCGGCCCAGAGGAGGTGGCGGAGCTCTACGCGGACGTGCTGGCGCGGGCGAATCCGCGGTGATGCTATGCCTTGTCGGGCCGGTGGGCCTCCGTGAACAGATCTCCCTGCGCGGCGCCCGATCCTGCCAGTCCGCCGCCCCGGCCTCTCAGCACGTACGCGGCGACGACGGCCAGGCCGGCCCCCACCAGCGGCCCCGCGACGTACACCCAGTAGCTGGTGAAGTTGCCGCCGACCAGGTCAGGCCCAAACGTTCTGGCGGGATTCATCGACGCCCCCGAGATGGGACTACCCCACAGCCCGGCCAAAATGATGTAGCCGCCGACGCCGAGCGCGCCGAACACGCCCAGGTTCTGCGCCCCGGAAGCCGTGCCCAGGATCACGCTGACCAGGCCCAGCGTCAGCACCGCCTCCATCAGGAACGCGTCCGTTGACGTGTATCCGGATGCCGGATAGTTGGAGCCGAAGACGGCTGATGCGTTGATCACGCTCTGCGCGAACCATGCCGCGAGCGAGGCGCCGATCAGCTGGACGACGATGTAGCCGGGGACGCGCCGCCATGGGAAGTCGCCGCGAAGCGCGAACGCCAGGCTCACCGCGGGATTGAGATGGGCACCGGACACCTTGCCCATGAACAGGATGATCCCGAGCACCATCAGCCCGGGCGCGGTGACGGCGGCGGTGCGGCTGATCGTGTTGGGGAACGCCTCGCCCATCACGCCCCCGCCACACGCCACCAGCACCAGGAAGAACGTCCCGAACAGCTCCGAAAACAACCGCCGCCACTCCTGCGACGGATCCTGGAAGTCGTCCAGCGGCCCGATCACGTCGCGCTGCCACATCGCCTCCAGCCGTGCGCTCGGCCGCCATGGCGCGGCGGCCCCCTGCTGTATCTGTTGTTCGTCCGCCACAGCCCCTCCCTGTTCGCTCGCCGAGACCAGGAGGATGCCGGAAGGCGAGACCCCGGCGCATCGTGCGAACGGGGTGAGATGCAGCTCGCCGGCTCAGCTCACCACGTAGGGCTCCCAGACGTACTTGGGGACGCACATGCTCCACGCGTAGATGACCAGGTCGCGCATCTCCTCGAACTCGAGCTTCGCCATGCGCGCCTCGGCCCACTGGAACCGGAGGTCGCTCTCGCCCGGCATCATGAAGGTCTCGGGATCGCTGGCGACAAGGTACTCCCGCTCCTCCTAGGGGAAGCCGAAGCCGATCTCGCTCTCGTCCTTCGAGAAGGCGACGTACACGATCTGCCCGACGCGGAACTTGATGCGGCCGCGCACGACCACCTCGTAGGAGCGAGGCAGGTCGGCCAGCACGGATCGCACGTCGTCAACCGTCACCATCGCAGATACCTCGCCTATCGTATCGGCGGTCACGCGGAAGGAGCGGCTCGTGAGCCTCACGCAGTACTACACGGCGACCACGCTGGACGGCTTTATCGCCGACCCGGACAGCTCGCTGGACTGGCTGTTCACGCGCAAGCACGACGAGGACGGGCCGATGAACTACGGCGCGTTCATCGCCCAGGTGGGCGCGTTGGCGATGGGGGCGACGACGTATCAGTGGATCCTCGGCCATGAGTTCGCCGACAAGCCGCCGGAGCAGTGGAAGTGGCCGTACGACATCCCCGGGTGGGTCTTCACCCACCGGCAGCTGCAGGTCGTCCCCGGGGCGCCGATCGAGTTCACGAGCGCGGCCGTGAGCGAGGTGCATGCGCAGATGGCCACTGCCGCCGGCGACCGGAACATCTGGGTCGTGGGCGGAGGCGACCTGGCCGGGCAGTTCGCCGAGGCCGGGCTGCTGGACGAGGTGATCGTGTCGATCGCGCCCGTCACGCTGGGCGCGGGGGCGCCGCTGCTGCCGCGGCGGATCGAGCTGCGGCTGGACGACACGGCGCGGAACGGCGACCTGGTCTGCGCCCGATACGCCGTCGTGCGCCGACCCCGCTGAGTAGGGTGTCGGCATGCCCGACGCGCCCGACCGCCAGCCGGTGATCGTCCACCTGATCGACGGCACCTACGAGCTGTTCCGCCACTTCTACGGGAGCATGCGGGGACGGAAGCCGAAGCATCCGCAGTTTGCCGCCGTCCGCGGCGTGCTGGGCACCGTGCTGGGCATGATCGAGGGCGACGCGACGCACATCGGCGTCGCAACCGACCACGTGATCGAGTCGTTTCGCAACGACCTGTGGCCGGGCTACAAGACCGGGGCCGGCGTCGATCCGGCGCTGAAGGCCCAGTTCGAGCCGCTGGAGCAGGCGCTGGCGGCTATGGGTGTCGCCGTCTGGCCGATGGTCGAGCTGGAGGCGGACGACGCGATGGCGTCGGCCGTGCACCTCGCCGCAGCGGATGCGAGCGTGCACAAGGTCTGCATCTGGACGCCGGACAAGGACCTGGCCCAGTGCGTATCGGGGCAGCGGGTCGTCCAGGTCGATCGCCGAAGCGGCATGATCCGCGATGCCGCGGGCGTCGTTGAGAAGTTCGGCGTCCCGCCTGAGCACATCCCGGACTACCTGGCGCTGGTGGGCGATTCGGCCGACGGCTATCCCGGCATCAAGGGCATCGGGGCGGTGACCGCGGCTGGGCTGATCCGAAGCCACGGCGCCATCGAGCAGTTTCCCGACAACGTGCTCGGCGACCGCCGGGAGCTGGCACTGCTGTTCAAGACGATCGCCACCCTGCGCACCGACGCGCCGCTGTTCAACGACGTCGACGAGCTGCGCTGGGACGGCCCGGCGGACGGGTTCGGGTCGCTGCCGGCCGGCATCGTGGACGACGCCCTGGCCGGCCGGGTGGCGGCGCTCATGTGAGGCGAGCGGTGACCACCATCTCGGGGATCCCGGCCAGCGCGCGCGACACGGGGCAGTCCTTCACTGCCTGGTCCGCGTACCCCTGGAACTGCTCTAGGTCGAGGCCCGGCACCTGGCCGGTCGTCTCCAGGTCGACGCGGGCCAGGGTGGGCGCGCCGTCCACGTTGCGAAGGGTCACCCGCGCCGCGGTCGAGACGCGGTCGGGCGTGTGGCCGGCCTCACTGAGGATGTTCGCAAGCGCCATGCTGAAGCAGGCTGCGTGCGCCGCTGCGATCAGCTCCTCCGGGTTCGTGCCGGCGCCCTCCTCGAATCGAGACGCGAACGAGTACGCGCCTGCAAACACGCCGTCTCCCACCACGAGCGAGCCCGAGCCGGCCTTGAGATCGCCGCACCACTCCGCGCTTCCGTTTCGTTCTGGCATCTGCCCACCTCCCCCTGCTCGAATCTGGACTCGGGCACGATAGGCGCGACGCACGCGCCGCACAACGAGGCGGATTGCGCTCTATCCTGTGCACGTGGCCACCGATCACCACCCGCATGGATCCGACGCCGGCAACGCCGCCTGGCACCGGCAGCTGCACCACACCGGCAGCAACGAACTGAGCGAGGACACGGCGCAGACGCCCGGCATGCGCAGGTACGAGGCGATCTCGGGCAAGCGACACGGATCACGCAAGCTCTGGATGGGCAAGGCGATCGTGGCACCCGGGATGGTCTCGGGCGACCACCACCACGGCGAGGCCGAGACCGGCATCTACGTGGTGTCCGGCCACCCCGTCTTCGTGTTCCTCGAAAACGACGAGGAGCGGCGGATCGAGGCGGGCCCCGGCGACTACGTCTACGTGCCGCCGTACGTGCCGCACCGCGAGGAGAACCCCTCACCGGATGAGGAGACGATCGTCGTGCTGGCGCGAACGACGCAGGAGGGGATCGTCGTGAACCTGCCCAGCCTGCGCGCCGAAGTGCCGGAGCTCGACCGCCTGTTCGCGGAGCTGAAGGCCGAGGCCGACGGCTGAGCGCCGGGCCGCCTTACGCAGCCCGCGCTCGCTCACGAACAGGTGATCCAGACCCGGTTGATCCCGCGTAGGACCACCTAACCTTGACGCACGCAACGAGGAGGCACCATGTCCGGCTTCGACTCACCCGCCAAGATCATCATCGTCCTGATCATCGCACTGGTCGTGCTCGGCCCCAAGCGGCTACCCGAGGTCGGCCGCTCGCTCGGCCATGGCATTCGAGAGTTCAAGGACTCGGTCAGCGGCGTGATGGATCACGACGACCCGCCGACGCCGGCGGCCACACCACCGCAGCCTCCGCTGGCTGCACCGCAGGCACCGAAGCCAACGATGGAATAGCCCTGGGCGGACCGCCGAGCACGAGGGTGGTGCTGCTCGCGCGGTGGACTTCCTAGAGCGCAATCCCGTCCAGCGCCTGGGCCCGAGCCGGCACGTCGCGTCCGAAGCTGTCGGGGTTCGTGCCCAGCGTCTCCGCGGTCTCGAGCGCGATCTTCTGAACAACCGCCGTCAGCGGGAACACGGACAGCAGCTCGTTCGGCGCGTCGGCGTCAATCATCCGCACCGGCACGCCCGCGGATTCCGCTGAGCGCGCGACCTGCGCCAGCCGCTCGCTGCCGGGCCCGCCGCCGTCCAGGCAGATCAGCGTGTCGTCGGTGCCGACCGCCACCGACGGCCCGTGCAGGAACTGCTCCACGCCCATCCCCGCGGATGCGACGTAGGCGGTCTCCCTCACCTTCAGCGCGCCCTCGGCCGCCGTCCACTGGTTGGGGCCGGCACCGACGAACTCCATCGCCCGCCGCGGGGGCACCACGCCGACCGCCGGGCCGTCCACGACCGCCTCCACCGAGTCCGGGACGCCGTTCAGCGAGCCCAGGTCTGCGCCCAGCGCCGTCGCCAGCTGCGCCAGGCGTAGCATCGCGCCCGTGTGGCTGGCGGTGTACGCGGCCGAGCGCTCCACCACCGAGGTCTCGATCTCGGCACCGGGAGCACCCTGGCCCGAGATCACCGCCGTCGGCACGCCCTCCACGCGGGCCCGCTCGAGCATCTTCAGCGTGTAGGTCTTCGTGCCCTTGTGGCTGAGCAGGATCAGCCCCTCGCCGCCGACCGGGCGCGGGCCGTACAGCACCGCATCCATCGCCTGCACCGGCCACGCGTCCACGCCCCCGGCCCGCAGGAACCAGGCGCCGATGTTGGCCGCGTGCCAGCTCGTGCCCGTGCCGACGAGGTACAGGCGCCGGCCCCGCAGCCGCTCGGCGGCCGCGTCGACGCCGGTGGTATCCGCCAGCATGCCGCGCAGCTGCTCGGGCTGGGACTGCATCGTCTCGCTCATGAGGCTCACGGCACGCTCCCGTCGATTGGTTCAAGGCAGTATCGCGCGATACTGGAGGCGTGGCTGCCAGCCTGCGAGCCGTGTTGGTCGTGATCGTGCTGATCGGCGCCGCCTGCGCGGGGCGGAGCGCGAGCACGACCGCGTCCGGACCGCCCGCATCGCCTCCGCCTTCGTCACAGCCGTCGCGGCCCCCGGCGGCGGGCGTTCGGCTGGTGACCATCGCGACCGGGCTTGACCAGCCGGTGGACGTGGCGGGGATCCCCGGCACCGCGAAGCTGGCGGTGGTCGAGAAGTCCGGCCGCGTGCTGGTGCTGACGGACGGCCACCCGGCGAAGAAGCCGCTGCTCGACCTGCGTGGCCAGGTCTCCGACGGCTCCGAGCAGGGGTTGCTGTCGATCGCCTTCAGCCCGCGCTACGCCGGCAACGGTCTCGCGTACGTCGACTACACCGACCTGGACGGGAATACCCACGTCGCCCGGCTGGACACCCGCAGCGGCAGCCTGCGGACGATCCTGTTCGTGCACCAGCCGTTTTCGAACCACAACGGCGGGGCGCTGGCGTTCGGCCCTGACGGCATGCTGTACGTGGGCATGGGCGACGGCGGCAGCGAGGGCGACCCCGAGGGCAACGGCCAGAACCACGCGTCGCTGCTCGGGAAGATCCTGCGGCTGGACGTCGCCCAGCCCAACCCGCGCCCCCAGATGTACGCATACGGCCTGCGCAACCCGTGGCGGTTCTCCTTCGACCCGGCCACCGGCGACCTGTGGATCGGCGACGTTGGGCAGAACCGCTACGAGGAGGTCGACCACCTGCGGGCCGGAACGCGGCCCGGCGCGAACCTGGGGTGGAACGCGTACGAGGGCCGAGCGGTCTACAAGCGCCAGCCGATCGACCGCTCGCGGCTGGTGTGGCCGGTCGCCGTCTACCCGCACACCGAAGGCTGTTCGATCACCGGCGGCTACGTCTACCGTGGCAGCGAGGTGCCGGCGCTGCGCGGCCGCTACGTCTACGGCGACTTCTGCAGCGGCCGGATCTGGTCGCTCCCGGCAGGCGGCGGCAGGCCGCAGCTGCTGGCACTGCCAAGGCTGGAGGGGCTGTCCTCGTTCGGCCTGGGGGAGCGCGGCGAGCTGTACGCGACCACCCTGGGCGGCAGCGTCCTGCGCCTCGCCGCGACCGCCTAGGCTACCGCCGTGCCTCCGCCCACCACTCCCAGCGAGCCACGCCTGCCGGCATCGCTGGAGGCGCTGTCGGCCGACGATCCCTGCCTGCAAGCGCCACAAGAGCTGGCCGGGGTCGAGCTGCACGGGCCCGGCTGGGCCGGCCTCGACGCCTCCGGGTTGCGGATTGACGAGACGCGGCTTTGGAGCTGCGACCTCAGCGGCGCGTCGCTGGCCGACCTGGAACTGACCGACGCGGTGCTGGACGAGCCGAACCTCGCGAACGCGGTGATCCGCGGCGGGTCGCTGACGCGGGTGCGGGTGTCAGGCGGCCGCCTGACCGGCGCCCAGTGGGCCGAGACCCGGATCCACGACACCCTCTGGCGTAACGCCGCCGCCGACCTGTCGGCGTTTCGCCTGTCCCAGCTGGTGCGGGTCACGTTCGACTCGTGCAACCTGCGGGAGGCCGACTTCACCGGGGCGAGCGGCAGCTGGGTGCGGTTCCATGACTGCGACCTGACCGGCGCCGTGTTCTCGAAGGCCCGCTTCGCGAACTCCGAGCTGCGGCGCTGCCGGCTCGAGGCGATCGAGGGCGTAGCCGGCCTCGCGGGCACGTCGATGGAGTTGGACGCGGTGCTGGGGCTGGCCCCGCAACTGGCGGACGCGCTCGGCATCCACCTGCTGGATTGAGCTAGGCCAAGGAGGCCAGCCACCCGCGCACCGCCGCGAGTCTGCCGGGCGGCCGCCGCTTCAGCTGCGGCGGCCCTGCCGCCCGGCGTACGTCGGCCGCCACACGGGCGGCGTGGTCAAACGATCACCAGTGGGCGCTGACCTGGGGCGGGTAGAAGTGATCCACCCCGGAATCGTACAGCCAGAGAACCTGCGGGCCCGGTCGGCATGTGACCGCCGCCGGGGCCCGCAGGTGTTTGTGTCAGGCAGCCAGGCCCGCGTCGCCGCCGCCGATCAGACGGGCGAGCTTCGCGCGCAGGCGGTCGGCCTCACGGACGTGGGCTTCGACCTCCTCGGCAGAGGCGCCGCGCTGCTCGAGCAGACCGCCGACCAGCACCAGGCCGCGAAGCCGCAGCAGCATGTCGTCGATGGTTCCGTCGAGCAGGGCGTTCTGCTGCCCGTGGAGGCCGGGAGTTTGCGTCATCATCATCAGGCAGCCTCCTCGAGGCGAGCTGTGGACGGGGACGTGAGCGGCTCGACCACCGCGCCCTCGGGGCGGGGCCGGAGCATCACCGCGGAGATCACGGCGCCGAGCACCGCCGCGCCGGCCAGGACGGCGAACCCGACCTGGAAGCCGCGGGTGAGGCCGCCGTCAACTGCTGCCACGCGTGCCAGGCCGGTTGCGCCGGCGCCCGTCGACGCATACGACGCGGCGATCGTGGTCACCGCCGCCAGGCCGACGGCGCCGCCCACCTGGCGGGTGGTGTTGATCAGGCCGGAGGCGATGCCGGCGTCCGCGCGGTGCACCCCGGCCAGCCCGGCGATCGTCACCGGCACGAACGAGAGCGCCAGGCCCACGCCGCTGATCAGGAAGGCCGGAAACAGATCCCAGAAGTAGTGACCCGAGACCGGCAGCTGCGTGAACCACGTGAGCGCGACGGCGTCCAGCGTGAGGCCGGTGGCAAGCACCGAGCGCACGCCCAGCCGCGTGACCAGCGTCTGCGCCACATTGGAGAACACGATGATCGTGAACGTGACGGCGGCGAAGCCGACGCCCGTCTCGATCGCGGAGTACCCCAGCACCTGCTGCATGTAGAGCGTCAGCAGGAAGAACTCGGAGAACGCGATCGCGCCGATCACCGCGGCCGTCGCGTTCGCGGCCGACAGCATCCGGTTTCGGAAGATCTGCATCGGCAGCAGCGGCGCCGGCGAGCGCAGCTCGATGGCGACGAAGGCGGCGAGCAGCACCAGCGATGCGCCCAGCAGCGAGACCGTGGCGACGCTGCCCCAGCCCTCCTGGGTGGCCCGCGTCATGGCGTACACGAGCAGCATCACGCCCGCCGTGACGGAGGCGGCGCCGGCCACGTCGAAGTGGCGGTGCCCCTGGCCGCGGCTCTCAGCCAGCACCAGCGGTGCGGCCGCGATCACGGCGATCCCGACCGGCACGTTGATGAAGAACACCCACGACCAGTTCAGGTAGGAGGTGAGGAAGCCGCCCAGCAGCACGCCCGCTGCTCCACCCGAGCCGGACGCTGCGCCCCAGATGCCGAGCGCGCGGTTGCGCTCGGCGCCCTCGGCGAAGGTGGTCATCAAGATTGAGAGGCCGGCCGGTGCGAACAGCGCCCCGCCCAGCCCCTGCAGCGCGCGAAACGCGATCAGCGACCCCTCCGACCAGGACAGGCCGCACAGCAGCGAGCTGATCGAGAACACCGCCAGGCCGATCATGAACACCCGCCGACGGCCGAACACGTCGGCCAGCCGCCCGCCCAGCAGGAGCACGCCGCCGAACAGGATCGCGTAGGCGCTGATCACCCACTGCAGGTTTCCCTCCGCGAAGTGCAGGTCGCCTTTGATCGCGGGTAGCGCGACGTTCACGATGGCAATGTCGAGCACAACCATGAACTGCGCCGCCACGATCACTGCCAGGGCAAGCCCCCTGCGACGCGGCGGGCTTCCGATAATCGATGACTGCAGCATTCATTGACTCCTAAAATCGTTGATGAATGCCACGATAGCACATATCGACTATCGGATGCGCTACACTTCGAAGGTGATGAATGTGACCGACACCCAAAGCCTTCCCACACGGGAGCTCCCAGGGCCGCCCAAGGAGCTGCTGTCGAGCGACGTGTTCCTGCTCAAGCGGCTCGGGTTCGCGGCCAAGGACAGCTCCCACGCGGCGTTCGAGGGCACCGGCCTCTCGGCGTTTCACTTCGCGGTGCTGGCGCTGCTGGAGGAGGACCCGCGCGAGACGCAGGCGATGATCGCCGACGCACTCGGCTACGACCGCAGCCACATCGTGCGGCTTCTGGACGAGCTGGAAGAGCGGGAGCTGGTGATGCGCAAGCGCGATCCCGACGACCGCCGCCGCCACGTGGTGAAGCTGACGCCGGACGGCCGCACGATGCTGCGCCGGCTGCGGGCGATCGTGCAGCGGCTGGAGGACGGCTTCTTCTCGCCGCTTGACGCAGAGCAGCGCAAGACGCTGCACGCGCTGCTGGCCACGCTGGCCAGCCACCACGATCCACGCTGCGCGCTCCGCGACCCGGCGCCTCCGCCGCAGGGCTAATTCCCGCCCGCTGTGCTCTCGAGCGACGGCCTCGCGCTCCTGCACGACTCGATGGCGGGCCCACGTCGCGGCCGGCCGTCTACCGGGACTGATCACGCTCGTCGCCCACGGCGATGAGCTGCACGTCGACACCATCGGCGCGCCGTCCTTCGGCAACGACGCGCAGCTGCAGCGCGACGCGATCTTCCGGATCGCCTCGCTGACCAAGCCGATCACCGCGGCGGCGACGCTGTCGCTGGTCGACGAAGGCCTGCTGCGGCTGGAGCAGCCGGTCGACGAGCTGCTGCCGGAGCTCGCCAACCGCCGCGTGCTGCGAACGCTCGACGCCGAACTGGACGACACCGTGCCCGCCCATCGGGAGATCACGGTCGAGGATCTGCTCAGCTTCCGGCTCGGCTTCGGATCGGTGATGGCGCCCCCCGGCAGCTATCCGATCCAGCGGGCCGAGGCAGCGCTGGGCCTGCGCAGCATCGGCGGGCCGCCCTGGCCGCCCGGCGCCCACGATCCCGACACGTGGATGGCGGCGCTCGGGTCGCTGCCGCTCATGTACCAGCCGGGCGAACGGTGGTTGTACAACACATCCGCCCAGGTGCTGGGCGTGCTGCTGGCGCGGGCCGGCGGCCGCGATCTGGAGTCGGTGCTGCGGGAGCGCATCTTCGATCCGCTGGGAATGGCCGACACCGCGTTCACGGTGCCCGCGGAGCACCCGGACCGGCTCACCACCGCCTACCGGCCGGATCCCGAGACCGGACAGCTGGAGGTGCTGGACGAACCCGCCGACAGCTGGTGGGCCAGTCCCACCTCGTTCCCGGACGCAAGCGGCTGGCTGGTGTCCACCGTCGACGACTACTGGTCGTTCGTCTCGATGCTGCTGGCCGGCGGCGCCGGCCCGGGCGGACCGGTGCTCGCGCCGGAGACGGTCGCGCTGATGACGACCGACCGCCTGACCCCGGACCAGCGGCGGGCCTCGGCGCTGTTCCTGGGCGAGCACGGCGGCTGGGGCCTGGGCCTGGCGGTGCCGGCCGCCGGTGCCGGCCCCCAAGTGCTTCCATGCGGGATCGGCTGGACGGGCGGCACCGGCACCGCCTGGCGATCGAGCGACCGAAGCGGCGTCACGGGCATCCTGTTCGGCCAGCGCGGCCTCACGTCACCAGTGCCAGAGCCGCTGGCCGTGGACTTCTGGGCCGGGGTCAACGCGGCCGCTGCGGCCGCCTGACCTCGAACCGTTCTACGCGGCCTCGGCGTAGCGCGGGCGTTCGGCAGGCATCGCGCTCTCGGCACCGCGCGGCCGCTGCTGCTCGATGCCCCACCCGGCCAGCGTGCCGAGGATGGCGCCCAGCGCGGCCAGGCAGACCGCCATCGTCGCCGCAGCAGCCGCCGGGAGATACGCGGCGGCGACCAGCGTGGGGATGTTCAGGGTCAGCGCACCTGCTATGGCATGTCGGTGTGTCACGTTCCGCTCCTTGGTCGGTGGTCTGCTCGCAGTCAACCCGGCCGCCTTGAGAGCCCGGTTGGCGCCGCCTGTGAGATCGCTGAGCATCGCGTCGGTGCGACTCTGAGCGAACTCACAACCCTCCCTCACCGGGCCGACAGGGCGGAGGGCAACGCTCCTGACATCCCGCCGAACCGGAGCGGGACGACGAAAGGAGGACGACATGATCGCGAACACGGCACGCACATGGGTCGTGACCGGCGCACTGACGCTGGGAGCGGCGGTCGGCGCGGCCGGCATCGCAAACGCGGCAACCGGCAGTTCCGGGTCGGCCAATCCGGCGGCACCGGTGTTTGCCGCCAACGGGTCGACCGGGCAGCCGCCCGCTGGGGCGGGTAACCCGGCGGCGATGAGCCACGGGCCGGGCGAGACGCTGCTGACCGGCTCGGCCGCCTCCAGTGCGAAGGCGGCGGCGCTTGCCGCCGTGCCCGGCGCCAAGGTGATCCGCGTCGAGACCGACTCCGCCGGAGCGGCCTACGAGGCACACCTGCAGAAGTCCGACGGCAGCTACGTGACGGTGAAGCTTGACAAGAGCTTCCACGTCACGGCAACGCAGTCGGGATTCGGCGGCGGGCCCGCGCAGTAGCGCGGTTCACGAGGCGGCACCCGGCCCTGGTCACGGCCTCGGCCGGGAGCCGCCTCCAGTGTCTAGGAGAACGTGCGACGGGCGACCACGATGCGTGGATCGGCCTTGGCGGCGATGATGTCGGCGACCACGTTGGAGATGATCACCGCCGTGGCGACGACGGTCACCACGCCCACGATCACCGGCAGGTCGAGCCCGACGAAGCCGACCTGCGCCTGCAGCGCCTGGGTGCCGATGCCCGGCAGCGCGAACGCCGCCTCGATGTAGATCGCCGCCATCAGCGAGGTGCTGACGTCGATCGCGAGCATGGTCGCGAGCGTCGGTATCAGCAGCGGCAACACGTGCACACGCAGGGCCCTTGCCTCGGACGCGCCCCTGGCGCGGGCGGCAACCACGTGCGGCTCGGTCAGCAGGCCCAGCACCTGCGTGCGGATCACGCGGGCGTAGAGCGGCAGCAGGAACAGCATGAACGTGATCCAGGGCAGCGCCAGGTGCGCCGCCCATGCATGCGCGCCGCACGACCCCGCCCCCGTCAGCGGGCAGTAGCCGCTGGTCGGAGCCAGCGGGATCGTGTACACGAACACGGACTGCAGGATCAGGCCGACCACCAGCGGGTGCAGGGCGACGCCGCACATGATCAGCACGTTCAGCGTGCGGTCAAACAGCGTGTGCGGCCGCAGCGCCGAGCCGACCCCGATCAGCAGGGCAGTGACGACCAGCAGGACGGCACCGCCGATCACGATCGACGCGGTCACGGGTAGCGCCGCGCGGATGATGCTCGAGACGGGGGTGCCGGAGGCGTAGGAGGTGCCAAGGTTTCCGTGCAGCATGCCCTGAACGAAGTGCAGGTACTGGATGTAGATCGGGCGATCGACGCCGAGTGCGTGGTCGGCGGCCTTCAGCTGGGCCGGCGTCGTTCGCAGGCCGGTGAGGTAGATGCCGGGGTCGGCCGGGACGGTGGCGAACACCAGGTAGGTGATCAGCGTCAGCGCGAAGATCATCAGCAGGCCGGTCAGGATCCGGCGGACGATGTAGCCGGCCACCGGTCAGACGCCCGTCGGATCGAGGGCCTTGCGGATCTGCTCGCCGAGCAGCGCCGCCGCGCCGGCCGTCAGCAGCACGGCCAGGCTGGGGACGACCACGAGCCTGCTGGTGAGCGAGATGCTCTCGCCGGAGGCGAGCGCGGTCAGCCAGCCGATCTGCGACGCCAGCATGCCGCCCCAGCTGGCGGTGTTGGGGTCGATGCCGACGCCCAGCATCGAGAACGACGCCTCCAGCAGCATCGTGGTCGCGAACATGATCGTGGCCGGTGGGATCAGGATCGGGATCAGGTGCGGGAAGATGTGCGTCCGCAGGATCCGGCGGCGGCCGCTGCCGATCATCCTGGCCGCCTCCACGAACGGGCGCTCGCGCAGCTCCAGCACCTGCACCCGCACCAGCCGCGCGGGATAGGGCCAGATGAAGACGCCGAGGAAGACCGCCAGCGACAACACCCCCGGCTCCACCAGCCCGTTCAGCGTGTAGCGGCTGTAGCGGTCGGACACCGTCGCGCCCAGCGCGATCGCCATCAGCAGCACCGGGAAGGCCAGGGCGAAGTCCGTCACCCACGCGATGACACCGTCCACGCGGCCGCCGAGGTACCCGCCCAGGGTGCCAAGCGCCGATCCGATCGTGACGCCGATCAGCGTCGCTCCCAGGGCGACCTCGATCGTCGCCCGGCCGCCGTAGAGCAAGCGAAGAAACTCATCGCGGCCGACCGTGCCATCCGCGCCCAGCACCATCAGGGTCGTGCCGGTCACGTGCTCACCGGTGTAGTTGGCGTTCGGCACCCGCGTCCACAGGCCGACCGGCCTGAAGTCGTGGACGGCATTCGAAAAGATGGTGTCGGGGCCGTGCCCGAGCGCAGCCGCGAGCAGCGGCGCGCCGACGAAGCAGGCGAAGAACACGATCAGCAGCAGCGACCCGCTTGCCACCGCGAGCGGATCGCGACGCAGCCGGCCCCAGGCCAGCCGCCAGTACCCGCTCCCCGCCAACCGATCGTTCGTCACTCGCGAGCTAGGACGCTCGCGGCCGCGCCCGGTTAGGAAGCCCCCTAGCTGACGCCCGAGTAGACCAGGATCTTCTTGCTGTTGTCGCTGGCGTACATCCGCCCGGCGCTGTCGAACTCGACGAAGTTGACGCCCCTCGGCAGTCCGCTCACCACGACGCTGCACGCGTTCGTGGCCGGGTTCAGCTTCATGATCCGGCTGTGCCCGACGTCGCCGATGTAGTAGGCGCCCGCGTGGTAGGTGATGCCCCAGGGCTGGCTGAGGCCGCAGCTGGTAATGCGGGTGGCCGTGCCCCCGCCCGGGTGTCCCGGGCTGCCCAGGTTCAGGTTCCACTTCGTGATCCGGTTGGCGCCGGTTTCTGCCACGTACACGATTGCGGGATTCGAGGGATCGACGGCGACGCCGCGCGGGCCTTGCATGGTCGTGCAGCCGGTGTCGCCGACCAGCGCCTCCAGCGCCGACGTGCCGAGCCCGACCGTCAGCAGCTTGGCCTCATCGAACACCTGCAGCCGGCACCCCGCGTAGTCGGTGGCGTAGACGCGACCGCCCTGCACGCGAAGCCCTTGCACGCCGCCCGAGAACTGGCCGGGCGATTTGCCCTGTGACCCGAACCGGTGGACGAACTGGGCGGGCTGGCTGGTGCTGGTGCCGCCGGGCGTCCAGGCCTGCACGTCGTTGTTGTTGTCGCCGATCCAGACCCTGCCGTCGCCGAACGTGAGCGCGCGCGGATAGCCGACGCCCTCGGTAGCGGTGCCGGCGCTCGATCGCCCGGCGAACTGCAGCTCCCAGGCCGGGCAGCTGGAGACACCCGTGCACGTGCTGGCCGTGTTGAACTTCTGCACGCGCTGCTCGAACGTGTCGACCACGAACAGCGAGTCGTCGGCCGGGTTGATCGCGATGCCGTTCTGCTGGTTGAACCCGCCCCGGGGCGGCGGCTGCGTCGATCCCAGATCGCACGTGCCGCTCAGCGACCAGGTGCACGACCGCGCGCTGAGCGACACCGGCTGGCCGGACGAGTTGTACTTGTAGACGCGGTAGCCGGGATCCTTGCCGGCGCACGCCGGCCCGTTGTAGGCCGGGCAGCCCCAGGTGTCGCCCACGTAGACGTGGCCGTTGCCGTCAACGGCCGGGAAACGGATCGAGTCGAAGGCCGGCCCGGACGACCCGCCGCCGGTGTGGCTCCAGGAGCGAACCAGAGCGCGCCCCGACTCCGAGTACTGATAGACGGTGTTCTTGATGGCGGACACCACGTAGATCGACCCGCCGCCCATGTCGAGGCCGCGCGGATCGTTCATGGCGCTGTTGGTGACCAGCTTCCTGACGAGCGCGCCAGAGCGGTTGAACTGGTAGATCGAGCGGGTGTTGTGCTCGACCACGAAGATCCCGTTGCGATCGCCTGCGATGCCACGCGGGATGGGCGTGAAGCCGCCCGGCCAGTGGAACGAGCCGACGTAGGCGCCGGTGGTGTGGTTGAAGATGTAGACCTGCCGGCAACGCGGATCCGAGACGTACAGCTGGCTCGAGACCGGGTCGGCGAAGATGTGGGTGGGGATGGTCATCGCCCCGTTGCCGCATCCGACCGGGTACGCGTGGCCGCCGGTGCCGTGGCCGTTCTTGCCGATGCTGCGAATGAACGTGCCGGTGTGCGAGAACTCGACGATGCGCGAGTTGCCCTGGTCGGCAACCCACAGCGGGGCGGCCGATGGATTGCCGATCTGGTCGGCCTCGACGTCGTACGGCGCGCCGATGCCGCTGCCGGTGCCGAGCGGATCGGGCTTGGAGACGGTGCCGATGTAGACGCCGGCGGTGGTGTAGCGCTTCACCCGGTAGTTCCAGTAGTCGGACACCAGGATGGTGTTGTCGGACTTGTCCCAGTCCATGCCGTAGGCGTAGAGGCCGGCAGGACCCGGGAAGCCGAACGACTTGACCAGCGACGCGGCCGATGCGCTGGACGGCGCGATCACGGCCATGGCAGCGAGCGCGCCCACGACTCCGAGCAGGCGCAGCCTCCGTCCCCAGTGGGTGTGGGTAATCAGCTGCATGTGCCCCCTCCTCAACCGAAAAGCTCAGACCCCGCCACGTGCGAGTGACAAAGCGCGGAACCCTCAACTCGCGGGTTGACTGTACCAGCCAACCCCGGCACTTCCAACCCCGCGAGACTGGTAGGTTCGCGCCGGTTCCGGGTATCGGCGCCTCACCGAAACGAAGGGTGGATGACCGATGAGCAGCTACACCAAGGCCAACCTCAGGCAGGTCGAGGACCAGGCGCCCAACTTCGGAATGCCCGCAGAGATGCAGGCACGCTTTGCGCGCACGCCGTTGGAGGGCAAGTCGCTGGGCCTGAGCCTGTTCACGCTGGCGCCCAGCTTCCGGATCCCGTTCGCGCACAAGCACGCGCACCAGGAGGAGGTCTACGTGGTGGTGCGCGGCTCCGCCCGGGTCAAGGTCGAGGACGAGATCGTGGAGCTGGGGCAGTGGGATGCGATCCGGATCGACGAGGACACGATGCGCGCGGTCGAGGCCGGCCCGGAGGGGGTCGAGTACCTCGCGTTCGGCGCCGGCGACGATCCCCGCGACGCCGACATGGAGCAGGGCTGGTGGAGCGACTGAGCACGCGGTCGCATGATTTGACCGAACAGGGACTCTTTGACTAGAGTCAAACAATGGACGTCGACACTGTCGCGTGCGTGCGCCGCTTCAACCGCACCGTCACGGAGCGGGTCGGCGCCCTGGACGAGAGCTACCTCGGCCGCGGCCGGGCGCTGGGCGAGACGCGCCTGCTGTGGGAGATCGGCACCGACGGCGTCGACGTGCGCGACCTGCGCCGGCGGCTGGGCCTCGACGCCGGCTATGCCAGCCGGCTGCTGCGCTCGCTGGTGTCGGAACGGCTGGTCGTGGTCGAGCCCGGCAGCCCCGACCGCCGCGTGCGCCGAGCCCGCCTGACGGCGGAGGGCCGGGCGGAACGCGCGGAGCTCGACCGCCTCTCGGACGGTCTCGCGGCGTCGATGCTGGAGCCGCTCGAGCAGTCGCAGCGGGCGCGGCTGGTGGCGGCGATGGACGAGGTCGAGCGGCTGATGCGTGCCTCGCTGGTCACGATCAGCGTCGCTGATCCGGCCGGCGCCGACGCGCGCTGGTGCATCGAGCAGTACTTCGCCGAGCTCGGCGAGCGGTTCGAGGACGGCTTCAACCCCGCCATCAGCATCGCCGCCCCGATCGACGAGCTGAAGCCGCCCACCGGGCTGTTGCTGGTGGCACACCTGCGTCAGCGGCCGGTGGGCTGCGGGGCGCTCAAGATCCGCCCTGGCCGGCCGGTCGAGCTGAAGCGGATGTGGGTGTCACCCGAGGTGCGCGGCCTCGGCCTCGGCCGCAGGCTGCTGCGGGAGCTGGAGCGGCATGCGGCATCGGCCGGCGCCGACACCGTCCGGCTGGAGACGAACCGGTCGCTGACGGAGGCAATCGCCCTCTACCGCAAGGACGGCTACCGGGAGGTGGAGGCGTTCAACTCGGAGGCCTACGCGCACCACTGGTTCGAGAAGCGGCTCTGACGCCTACACCGCCCTAGATGGCGGGAATCACCTGCTCGGCCACGTGCCGGAAGGTGCTGTCCTCCAGCTCGGGGTCGGGCCAGAAGATGCAGATCGAGTCGACGCCGCCGTCCAGCCAGCGCCGCATCTTCACGACCACCTCTGCCGGCGTGCCCACGAGCGTCAGGTCCTCCAGCCACTCGTCCGGCATCTCGTCCGCGACGGCCTCGGCCCCGTGGCGCTCGATCAGCGCGGCCAGCTGGTCGGAGATGCCGTACGCGTCGGTCATCGTGTTCACCCCGAACTCCCCCAGAAACGAGCCCAGAATCGGCCGCGCGGCCGCGCGAGCGCGATCGCCGTCGGGATCGACGCAGGTGAGCGCGACGGTCGCGTAGGCCATCGCGTCCGGCGGACGGCCAGCCTTCGCCAGCCCCTTCTCGACCCGCTCGCGGCCGAACCTGAAGTACTCGACGCCGGCCGATGCCGCGAACAGCGTGGTGTCGGCAAGCTCCCCTGCCAGGCTCAGCAGCATCGGGCCGCTCACCCCCATCGCGATCGGCACATGCTCGGTGGCCGGGTGCGTGATGCCGATCTGGTCGAGTGAGAAGTGCTTGCCCTCGACGCTGATCGTCTCCCCGGCCAGCAGCCGCCGGACCGACGTCACGCTCTCACGCAGGGCGGCGACCGGCTTTGCGGGCATGATCCCCATCTGCCGCAGCCAGTCGGGCAGGCCCAGGCCGATGCCGGGACGAAACCGCCCCGGGAACGCGCGGCTGATGCCGGCGATCTCCATCGCCAGCACCGCCGGGTGGCGTACCAGGCCGGACACGATGCTCGTCCCGACCGGCACCGATTCCGTCGCCTGCAGCGCCAGCGTCGCGCCCACCAGCGCCGGCACGTAGAAGTAGTCCTCGGGGATCATGATGTGCGAGTAGCCGAGCCCCTCCAGCCATCGCGCCTTCTCACCGATCCGCTCCGGCGGCACCATGTCGCCCATCGAGACGCCGACGGGGTGGGCGTAGCGTGCGCTCACGCGTCGCCGCCCGCGACCGCGATCGCGGTGCCGTCGACGCGGTTTCGCTCGATCGCCAGCCGCATCAGCGTGGCATGCGTCCCCTCCTGGCCGGCGGCCTCGTATGCGTCGGGCTGGAGCTGGATGTAGCTGCCGTCGGACTGCAGCTCCCAGGCGTTTCGCCGGTCGGCCAGGCAGATCTCGAGGATCTCCCACAGCCGCGCCCGCAGGCGCGGCTTGGTGATCGGGACGGCCGCCTCGACCCGCTCGGAGAGGTTGCGGGTCATCCAGTCGGCGGAGCCGATCAGGAACGTCCCCTCCAGCGGATCCTCGGAGCCGCTCGCGAAGTGGAAGATCCGCGAGTGCTCGAGGAAGCGCCCGATGATCGACCGGATGCGCACGTTCTCGGTCAGGCCCGGTACGCCCGGCGCCAGGCAGCAGAGCCCGCGCACGATCAGGTCGACCGGCACTCCCGCGTCGGAGGCGCGGGAAAGCAGGGCGCACATCTCGGGGTCCTCGAGCTGGTTCATCTTGCAGACGATCCGGGCCGGCCGGCCGGCCTCGTGGTTCGCGATCTCGGCCTCGAGCAGCTCCACGAACCGCGCCCGCATGTGCAGCGGGGCGACCAGCAGCTCCGAGAAAGACGGCGTCCGCGAGCGCCCGGTCAGATAGTGGAACAGCGACACCACGTCCCCGGTGATCACCGGGTCGGCGGTGA
>Ga0163163_10000870_pt1 | contig 25734 bp, 30 predicted proteins | sample S65metaG_FD_119766 | JGI IMG/M metagenome (GOLD analysis project Ga0163163, IMG submission 119766) | Switchgrass rhizosphere microbial communities from Kellogg Biological Station, Michigan, USA - S6-5 metaG | ecosystem: Host-associated > Plants > Roots > Rhizosphere > Soil | place: USA...
CCATCCACTGTTAACACAGTTTTATTTGGCAGGTTATCCCAACTTGTTTTTATCTTACGTTTTTGAGAAACAACAAAATTGCGAAGGGTTCCATTAGCCATTCGCTTCCTATTTTCTATTCTGTCTGGAGTAATAGAAATGGTTGATCTATTATGATCTGTTAGTCTATTACCATTTATGGCTAGCCCCGCATTTACTGGCAATACAAGTGGACTTGGCATTTATTTTACAATTCCTCGCTTTTGTCTTGCTAACATGGTCTTTTCATCAATTGTATCAGAAATTACACGCTTCAATTCCTTTGGTGACAATTCGCTACCATTGATGTGTATGTCACCAAAGTTAAAGGTATCTCCCATACCCTGTCCATTATTTACCCCCGGTTGACCAGACACAGTCAATGCCTCTTTAAGAATTCCCTTAAATCCAGAATATACATAATTAGCATTTCGTAATGCATCAATAACTCCACGTGTTGTTCCGTTATTCAGGACACTTTCTGTAAGATTTGATCCATTATGTACCAAGGTATCACCAGGATATAATTCTCCTCCCATGTCATACCAATGATGTCCCTGCCAGAAAGAACGTGCTCCAATTGGATTACCATAGCGAGATCTAATATAACGCATTCCAGCTTCAGCTTGAAGTCTAGGATCTGAAGTTTTACCAATTCCTGTTGATGCCCAGGTAGAATCCAAGAATTGGAACAATCCAAATGCTGTTGATCCTGGGTTTTGTGCATTAGGATTCCAACTAGATTCATGTTGAATCAACCAATCTAGGGCATCCCACATTACTCCAGATTCCCAACCATATTGCTGAGCTACAGCACGGACAGTTTCTTTAACTGGACCCCCGGCTGAAGGTGTAGTCCCACCAGTAACCGATTCTCCTGGTACGTGGAACAACATACTGAATTGTGAATCACGGGAACCATGAGCATCCTTGCCATATCTTACATGGTTTCCAGTTGATTCAACATTTACCCCATTAAGCGTACCTGCGGTGTGTCCCGGTGATCCATGCTTTACACCAATTTCAAATGGTCCACCAGGACCAGGAATAAATGGTCCCAATGATTTTCCAGGTGACATCATACCTGTAGAGAAAAGACGTTGATATGGATTTGGTGCTCCTGTCAGCACATTGGCAATAGCAGACATATAACCTGAACAGTCATATCCATTTGGTCCCGCAGATCCCCAAATATATGGTTTGCCGTCTTGGGCTTGAGCGAAGGCAATTGCATCAAAAAGACCTTGGCCCATATAACCTAGTGCTGCTGCAACATTTGCATTCTTGGCTGCATAAAAATCTGCCAATCGCCATACTGCCATATCGGCCATAACGTTTCCAATAATTCCAGCAGTTGCCCCCGCAAATCCTGCCAATCCCAAACCAGGATCAAGGTTTGCTGGGATTCCAGCATTAATACGCTCTAGATTTGCTTTACCGAATGTTTGTACAGCAGATTTATTGATAACGAATTCACCATGTTGTAGAACTGCTGTAGTTTCGTCTCCACCAATAGGAGAATTACCTCTAGCATTTCTACCACTACCAAATCCAGTGTCAACTTCACCACCAGCGTGATAAGCAATAGCTGTACCATGTCCAACTCTTCCCTGTTTTGGCTGTGCCGCTGCTGGTGGTGTCCATCCTGGTGGTGGATTTCCAGTTCTCAATAGATTCATAAAATCTGTTAGGTTAAGTCCAAAGGCACCTTGTGAAATAGCATTAGCAACAGTAGAACCGAATGTTGCCCAGTTAGCATCACTTGACATTTCAGTTCTTGCCTTGTCTACGTTATTCTGTAGAGCATTTCCTACAATTTGCCCCCAAATTCCACCAGCACCCTGCAATGTAATACCAAATTGTCCATACGCAGCACCAACTCTATTAATGTGATCGTTAAGCTGTTGTTCATTTTGAGGAACAAAAGCCTTCAAAGTATTCAATTGAATTTCGAGAGTTTGTTGGTTCATTTGCTGCTTCTTACGTTCAGCCTCTTCAGTAGCCTGCTGATCCTTACCAATCGCATCCAAACGATTCTGTAATTTTTGACGCTCAATATCTCTAGCGTCTTCCATTGCACGCTGCTGTAATTCACGTTCTCTTTCCAGAGACTTTTCCACTGCATCTTCTTCTGCCTTTAGAGCATCAAGCTTAGCTTGCTTTTGCTGATTAACAAGATCCTTTGTTGCTTGCAACGCTTCAATTTGCTTATCAGAAAGTTTTGACTTTTTCGCTGCTGCGTCTTGTGCTCTAGCATTTGCATCATCAATTGACCAACCCAAGGTAAGAGATTCAGTATTATTTTGAATTCTCGCAGCTTCATCAAGTTTCCCGCCATACAATGCCTTGTTGTAATCAATTCTATTGTTGGCAAGTGTAGCCATTCTTTCAATTCTTTGTTTTTCGGCATCGAATTGTTTTTGCCGAGCATCTTCAAGTTCTTGTTCCGCATCCTTTTGATCCTGAATGCCCTTAATTTTCGCATCAATACTGTCTAATTGAGCCTGAGCTTCATTTTCAATAGCCTTTTGCCGGTTCTCAAACGATTTCTTGGTATTATCCATAATTGCATCCCAATTGTCTTGGAATGCTCGTTGCTTGTTCTGGTAGCTCTTGTCAAATGCATCTATTTGAGCCTGAACCATGGCCTTTTTCTTTTCAAAGCTATCTGTAATAGCTTTTAGTCTTTTTTCCCAAACATCTTGTGCGGCTCCCGCGAAAGCTGAATAAACATCGTCCATAGTTCCTGAATAGATGCCCTTAACTTTATTTGTCAAGGCTTGAGCTTGAGCCGTAGAAGTATCACCAAGAACTGATTGCCATACTCCACCAAATCCAGAACCCTGTTCAGTACCACCAGTCGCTATTTCTTGCCATGCATCATCCGATGCATTTCCAGCTTCCTTTAAATCTACCATCCATTTTTGTAGAGCTTCGGCATTTTGTCGTATCTTGTCAGTATTATTGTCTACAGCGGCTGAATAACCATTTGCAGCAAGTTTAGCAGCATCTAGACCAGTAACACTTGAATAGAGCTGTGCCAGTTTCAATTTCTCAGCATCAGTCATCTCATGACCAGCATCCTTAGCAGCCTTTACCGCATCATTGTAGGACTTTTGTATATCAGTATTACTACCAAGGTTTTGAGTAACATAGGGAAGAATCCCACCTAGATTTTGAATACTTTTAACTTGCTGATCATTCGCCCCACGTGCCTTTGCTATTGACTGTGCCAGTTCAGCTTCTCCATTAGCAAGGTTAGCTAATTTGGTTGCTTCATCTGGTGGAATATTAGCAGCACCAGAACCTAGTTCAAATTCTCCAGTTTTAGCATTGAAATTCAAAATATTTTTCTTAGCTTCTTCGAAATCTTTTCCTAGGCGGTTACCAGATTTACTGTTCAGATCTTTAAATGCATCTTCATACATTGAAGTCATTGAATCAGTAAATTGCTTACCAAAAACCGCTCTATCAACATCTGACATACTTGCTGCTCTATCCAAGAACATTTGTTTAAATTCATCTGTTTGTCGAAGTAGATTCTGTCTGGTATCGGCAGACATAGATGGAGTTCCCTCGTTATCATATTGAACAGAGTTGTCTCCAAGTAAGTTAAAGTTAAGCGCATTGAACTTTTTCTTAATAGTAGAAATGAATCCATCAAAGTCCTTTTGTCCATTCTCAAAGTCAAAGGTAACATCAATGTTGCTCATTATATCTTCGATTTCAGAACGTGTTTTACCGGCAGCAGTAAGTAATGCTCGCATATTGGTTTCTATTTCAGCCTTATTTAATCCTTGTCCCTGAAGATTTCCAACCTGAACATTAGCCATCCACTTTAGTTCATCCATATTGGTTTGACCTCTGAAGCTTTCAACCATAGGTCCTGCTGATGACTTTAGCTTTTCAGCCATAGAGTCAATTGTGTCTTTTACTTCCCCCGAATCTGTACGCATTTGACCCCATACAAGCTTAGCTCTACCTAAGGCATCCACCCACATATCAGTTGAATGAATAATATTTTGGTGTATTTCTTCTTGTTTTTCTGATTGAGCTGAAATTAATTTATAGATTCCGAGAACCCCCGCGATTGCAACGCCAAGACCAAGTCCAATTGGAGAAGTCATAAACCCAAGAGCAGAACTAAGAGCCTTTTTGAGACCACTGCCCATTTTTCCTGCAAATCCAGAAACAGCAGAAAGCATTCCGCTTGAGTTACTTGTCAAGGTTTGCATCAAATTATTTGCCACCGCAGTTTTTCCAATACTCTTAATAATCGGAATAATTCCAGAAAGTGCCAGTGATCCCAATGAAATCCAATTCAACCATTTTGAAAAGGTTGATTCTGTATCCATAGAAGCTGAAGCAATTCCGGCGACGGCACTCACACCAATAAGTGATTCTGTAGAGAAAGCTTTTGCAGCAATTGCAGACTTTTTAGTATTATCTTCAACTTTTCCTTCAAGATCAACAGTTTGTTTTTTCTCTCTGTTGAGAAGTTGTTGGTTAACGTAAGCCTTGTCTGTTTCGCTAAGTGGCTTACCAGTATTTGTAACAATCTCTCCAGTAACAGGATGCCTAATTACCTGTGTAGCACTTAGAGTTTTGATCCCCGCCAAAGAATTAGCAGAAGCGGTAGCGGTTTTTTGCATATTTGTAGCAGTCTTGGTTGCTTGCATATCAACTGCCTGTAATGCACCAACAAGTTTTTCCATTTGATAAACAAGTAGTTGTGCTGTATCAGCTTCAGAAAGCATTGATTTATTTAGGGTGTCAGCAGCCAATTCAGCAGCCTTTTGTTCTACAGTCATCATCTTAGTACGTGATGCTGCTGATGCCAAGAATCCGCCAAATTTTATAATGGAACCGAATAAGTTGGCAAACAATCCGACAAGCATGGTTATTGGACCAGCTATAGCCAAGAACCCACCTACAGCAGTAAGCACTAACTTAATTGGTTCTGGCATGCTGTTAAAAATTCCAAGGACTTTTTCAAACCCTTGCACTACTGCTGTCGCTATTTTTAGCGCTGTGTCACCAAATGTTTTTAACTGTGCTTTGAATGATTCGACAGCAATTCTAAATTGCCCTGACGCTGATTGGGTGATGGCATCTTGATGTTTTTTTGCTATTTGTGCAAGCTCTTGATCACTGAGAGCACTTATTTCTTTTGTTTTTGCTACCGCCCCTGTTTTATCCTGAAGACCTTGCAATAGTCCTGTAATTCTAGAACTTTGATAAATACCTGAAAGCTTGGAAATTAACTTTTCTTGATCAGCTAATGCAAGGTTACTGCCCATGATTGTGTCAGAAAGTGCCTGAAATGTTTCTAATGGTTTTCCCTGAGTGTTCTGAACCAATTCTGGAAGACTCTTTCCAGTTAATTGCTGGAACATGTCCTTGGTAGCTTTAGTTGGTGCCAAAATTCTGTTCATCGCTGTCTTAATAGCGTTCGCACCTTCTACTGTTGAAATACCACGCTCTTTAAATGCGGTAAGCAAAACAGTTGTATCTTTAAGATCTCCACCTAATTGTGCGATCGTAGCACCCGCAATAGGAATTGCATCAATCAATTCTCCAAGACTTGTTGGAGTTTGTGAATCAACATAGTTCAAATAGTCTACAGCTTTGGCTACATCAGCGGTACTTTGCTTATAAATGGCCTGCATAGAAATTACAGCCTTGATTGAATCTGCCTGATCTACGTTACCCAATACAGAAATTCTTTGTGCTTGGTTTGCAAGGTCAATCATATCCTTACCTTGTTTACCGGCCGCTGCCAATTCGGCCATTACGTCCAAACTTGATTTTACCGAAGTACCAAGAGTTTGGGTAATTTGCATAGCTGCACTTGTAGCCATGTCACGTAGACCCTTTGTTGATCCATCATATACCTTTTCAATACGAGTTAAAGATTGATCAATATCGTAAGCATATTTTCCGGCTGCGGCTGCTGCCATGGCAATAGGCATTGTTAGTCCAACTGTTAATTGTCTACCAGCCCACTGAGTATTTTTACCCCAATCTTGAACTTTAGTTCCAAGACCACTAAGAAGTTCTCCTTGAACCGCTAGAGTCTTATTTAGTTTTTCAGCAGATGTAATGGTTGGCTCAATACTTGAAGCTGATGGAATATTAACAAGCATTCCACCTTTTGTTCCAAGAGGTTGAGCAAAGGCACGAGATAGTCTAAGTTGTTGGTTAACTAATTGATCAACACCGGTTTTCCAAGTATTAACGTATTGACCAACAGAAAGTTTACCTTTTTGAATTCTATTGGTAAGATCATCAACTTGTTTAAATCCAGCATTCCAATTGAATTTTGGATTGGATATTTTAGCTAATTCGCCAGTAAGAGAGGATAGCTTAGCACCGTTTAATGAGGCAACTTGTTTTTCAAGTTGAGCAACCGAAGAAGTAAGCGCCTTGGTAGCCGCTTGTGCTTCAGTCGTATTTGCACCAACATTAAAACTGATGCCAATGCTTTGAGTTATTCTAGATCGTCTCCTTCGTCATATTCTATTCCTATTAACCCATCAAGTTCAAACTGTTCTTCAGAAAGGCCATGAGCCTTTGCAAGCGCACGACGTTCAACTTCTTCAAATTCAGTAGTTTTTCCTTCACCTAAATCAATTCCCTTTAAGGCTGCTGCAAATCGCTTATCCTCAAGTTTAATGTTGCTGGCCTTTTCATACATTTTGATTAATTCGTCCCTGGTTAACCAGGATTCCAAATCATCAAAATTTTTATAAGTTCCCGGATAAAGGAAAAGCACTTCCGCTTCTATGTCAATCAGTTCTTCCCAGCCGTCGCTTGAACTGCTGCCATTAAATTTGGGTCATTCAATTTAAGTCCAATCGCGACCTCTAAAATCTGTGCAAGAGTTTCATAATCAACATGATTTTCTAGCACACTTGGATCACTAAGTTGTGGCTCATAAGTACGCATTGCCCATGCTGCTGCTTCAATAAGTACATCAAGAAAATCTTTTTGTTTTTCTTCTTCAGTCCATTCTTCTTCAGGCTTAGCCTTTAATTCTTTTTGATCAAGTATTTCAGACACAATACGCATTTGTTTAATTACTAATGGATGGATTCTAATTGGTTTTGGCTTTCCTTTTTCATCATCCCAGCCAATTAACTCAATATCTTCTACGCGATAAACTCTCTTAGCCATTTATTTATTATTCCTCTCACTCTGAGTTTAATTTTAACATTTTGTTATCACATACACAAACAAGCCCGCAGGTTGCGGGCTTGTTCTTTGTGATTCATTATTTTTAGGCCGCAGTAATTACGCGATCTCTAATTGTTCCATATTCTGCACCAGAAACGGTACTTGGTAGCAAACGGAATGTTACCGGGAATAGAGTAGCTTCATTTCTCTTCAAAGAGTGCGTAGTAGCCTCAACTGAAAGAGCACGACGTACGTGATAAATTCTTTCACGCTTTTTGTTACCTGAAGCAGTACGTGGAGAGTTTCCTACGAAAACAATTTGACGTTCAACTGGTTCTACACCGAGAGCACCCGCCTCAATTCCAAGTTCCTGTTCATTTGCTGGAACTGTAGTTCCCGCGAAGTCTTTAGTTGCATCTACTGTACGACCAGTAATATCGGTTGCAGTAGTGCTGCCACCAGTCCAACGTAGTGAAGAACCACCTTGTGCCCAAACAACAATTAGGTTTTCTAGGGTAGCTTCAGCAAAGGTTGTCTTAATGGTTGCAGTCATCTTTTGCTTGAACAGTTTAGCAGCATCTAGCAACTGGTCAACTTCTACTTCACCATAATCAGGTGTATAAGCGAATTCAACACCATCTGATGTATATCCTGTACCACGCCAACCTGTAGCACTAGCTGCGGTTGCTTCTAAAGTATCAGCATATGGAGTACCATCAACTGCTGCTGGCTTTGAAGTGCTATCCCAATTCGATCCACTTAGAGAATCAGCATTTGACAAAAACACTGCTGCTGCACCGACAATAATATTACGACTTGAATATGCCATTTCTAATATTCACCTCCAACCTATTCTGGTCTTTTGTTTTCTTCCATTTAAATTATCGCATGGCCCCTATTATCATGCAAACAATTTACCACATTCCAATATTAATTTGATTATTTGCTACATAAGAATCTGTTCTTCCAATACCCTCATACGAACAATCATAATTTATATTAACCATATAACTATACAATCCACCCTCACTATCTGCTGGATTTGGGCCTACACCTGACATTAGGTTGATAGTTTTAAAGTCAAAAGGATATGTAGAATCAGCTCTAAAGTAATAATTTAAATCATAAGCTGATCTATCTTCTCTACCACAAAGATCTTCTACATAATTTGCAATTTCGAATAACTTGTCTATGTCACCAGAATAAAAAACATAAGTTACTAACCCACATCTTATCCATGGTTGATCTGAACGTGAATTCTGTTTCCATGTGTATGTACAAATAGGGAGATCACTAAACCCCGGGTTTGTTTGAGTAACCAACCCTTCACTAAAGATAGTTTTTATTTCAGGTGTTTGTCCAGCTGGAGAAATGAATGGTATAACAAAATCAGTATCACTGTCAGAATCAATTATGTATTGACTAGATTCCGGAATAATATCTTGAAGTCTAAGTTGATCTTCAATGAATTTATTAAGTCTAAAAACTGGGATTTCCTTATAGTTCGTCATCTGAAACCACCATCCTTCTGGTTGCTGCACCTGCAATATAATTAGCTCTTAGTCCACTAGCTAATTTTGCCTCAAAAGAAGCATCTATCCCTATCGGTTGCAAAGTAAATGTCTTAACCTTTGTTTTAGTTGTGGCTATAGAAGCCAGCTTACGCAGAAAGGTTTCCTTGATGGTTTTCTGAGCAATTACTGCGAGACTTGTTCTCAAGGCCATTTCTGGAGCAGAAGAAGTAAACCATTCTTTGAAGGTATCTGTAAACGCCCCCCACATTTGGTCATTACCTTGACGAGAAATAGCAATAGTTCCGTTGTAATAAACTATGCCTCCTCGCTCAAACCCCGTGCCAGAAACAGCCGATCTACGAGTATTTTTCTTTGCCTTAAAGACCAGGAATCTAGCTAGTTTGGGAGAAATCCGCACTGGAAGTCCCAATTCAAGAACAGGTGCTTTCCATGTAAAAATATGATTTTGCTGTACTCCTACAGTTTGCAATACTGGATCAACAGGAACTGATTTTTTAGACGCCTTGAAATCCCAAGTTAATTGTCTAGATCTTCCCCTGCCTCGCAAAATATGTCTCCACAATCTACCATGAGGATCTCCAATTTCCCCCCATTCATACATGTGACCAAATTTTTTAGGATTAGCCATGGCTTCTCTTGACATAAATAGAACGAAATCACCTGTAATTATGGCGTTGGCATTCGTCACAAGATCGTTAACATGTGCATTTGTTTTTACCGTTGCAGAAACTGTATCTATTGTATTTGTGACCTTGCCAATCTTATCGAAATCGCCAGTAACGTTATACATTTACTATTTCACCCTGGGTTTCGGCACGAGTCAATAAATTCTCATATTGCAACACTCTACCAAATGGATCAAGTATTGGAGTTGATCCACCATTCTCAAACCATGTAGGTGGGCTAGTTTTTAATTCAAGCTCCTTATAGATAACTTCCTGAGTAACCTTATTCCTGATATTTGTTATTTGGTAATCTTCTCCAATTTCAGCACCGGATAGCATCTTCAAAAAACTAAGTTTTTGGTATTCTTCGCCAAATTTCTCAGCAATTCCTTGCAGTCTAAAACTAGTAGAAAGATAGGGGGAAACAAGACAGTCAACAGTTTTGGTAAATTGCCACTTATAATCTATCTGACCACTTTGTTTCAAAGTGCGCTTTTTAACGTATAGATCAGCCTTGAAAGGATATGCGGCCGAAATTATACATCCACCTATCATATTAGCCCCACTCCAGGATGATTTCTGTAATCCTTTAAAAGGGAATCAACAGTTTGGTCTCCTGTACCATTAAAGGCAAAATCGTGGAATCCAATAGACCAATCGCCCATTTTAAGTTGTTTAATATATCTGTCCCTATATGTATGATCTTTGCATAGATAGTTTGCAGTAAGTATTTTTGAGGCTTCTTCTATTTCTGTTGGCACCCCCGCATATCCCCATGTTCCCTTGACATTGTAAAGAATATTTCTTTTAAAGGTTGGAGTATGGTTAACAACTACATTTTGGGCAATCACAATTGGTTGCAACCGTAAAAACCATCCATCAGCAGCCAATTCCCAACTTGTTCCAGCATCTAATCCTATTATCGATCCTGGTCTTACGTCCCATTCCCATGCTTCTGTCCAATCTACACTATCTAAAACTATTAATCTCCATGGCAAGGTCAAAGTTTCTGTTCCAGCGCCCTCAACTGCAAATGTAGTTGCTTTATAGCCAAATTGTTGACCACAATACGAATTAATTACTAGGCGCGCTACACGCTCAGATTCTAAATAGTCTGAATAAATTATGTTGGCGTCTTCATTATGAAAATAATCCCAAGTGCTATAGGGAGTTACCACTTGATAATTTTCTGGAATCGTAAGTGCAACACTATTAACTGAGAATGACCATTGCACCACAAGATTTGACTCACTGTCAATAACTGTTGTGGGCAATGTATAAGAATATTTTCCAGTCTGTCCAGTTATTTTTACCGTATTGGCATTACTTACCAACGCAACGTTATCCCTATAAATAGAGACTGTTGGATTAGCATCGGCATCAACCAATACACCATTTTTAAAGACATCGAAGTAAATATCTTGTAGGGTGTTGGTCAGTATCTCTTTCATTAATTTATTTTAACATACTAGCTATAGTATTGTTTTGCCTCCGCTGGGCTGGCCACTCTGAATCCATCAAAATTGTCAATTATTTCTTGGGCCGCATGTTCTGAAACAATAGCAAAAGGATGTTCTTTGGTAAATGACACGCCAAATGCTTCAAAACTAGCGTTCTGTCTATCCATTTTCAGAAGAACATTTTTCTCTTCAAATGAAATAGCTGGTTCAACTTCTTCACTCTCTTCAACAAACTTTTTCCATGTGGCAAAAGTTATATTGTTCTCCTTTAACAAATTAATAATATCTGACTTAGTGTCATCCTCTGCCACATCTAAATCAAATTTATTAGCCAACTCAATAAGTTGTGGCTTTCGTAATTGATCAAGACTCATAATACCTCCTTTTCTTCTAAATTTTAGCATAAAAACAACAAAAGCGGGGCTGTTGAGAGCCCCGCTTTTTATTTAGTTGTTAGCTACCAATTTTAACATTTGTTACGACTACGGCAGCATCAGGGTTTTCAACCTGAGTACCAGCACGCACATAAACAGTGTATTCAATTGCGTCCTTCTTTGGCTTGAATTCACGATAAACCTGAACTTCACGCTTAATACCAAGAATACGGTTTAGCGGGAAGGTAAGTTCAACGTGTCCATGGACACCAGAAGCGCCAGAATATGTTCCGTTCTGATCCTCAAGGAATAATGGAACTTCCTTAAGAGTTACACCAAATGGAGCGCCAGCGGTGAAACCAGCAGTTCCTTCAGTACGAACAGGACCACTCTTAACACTATCTGAATCTGGACCAGCCCAAGGATCTGCACCTTGTTGAACGTAGCTGTACAAGTAATCCTGAATAGCATTTGAACCTGTGTAGAATCTTAGACCAGCACGCTTTTGCATAAACTTACGTGGCATTGCCTTTAGAGCCTTGTTAAACGTAGCAAGGCTTAGAGTTGAACCAGCATTGTCAACTACGTGAGCAGTTGCAAGTAGACGCTTGTACCAACCGTCAAAAGCCTTTAGCGATAGGTCTGAACTAGTAGTGTCACCATTAATTGCGATGTCCTCAAGGTCATTACCAAATTGTGTAGCCATTAGACGTGCAATGTGGTCCTCAAGAGCTTCCCCCTCTAGGTTATCTTCTAGTGATTCAGTTGAAAGTTCGAAGTCTAGACGAAGTTTGACTGTGGTAATAGAGATTTTGGTGAAGGTCGCACCAGCGTTTTCACCAGTGTCAACGGCTTCAGTAGCAACGCGGACCAATCTCTGTCCAACTGCAACCTTGTCAATTTCTGCTACTGGGGATTTCATGCGGAAAGTACGAGCATCACCATTAGTCAAAACAGTAGCATCGAACATATAGTCAATGAATCGATCTGTTTGTTCTGGCTTAAGAATACCACCACCATCCGCACCAACTTCAGTAGTACGAATTACCTTTTCTAGAATCTCGCTCATTTATTTTTTCAACTCCTTTCTCATTAAATTTTAATCTTGGTCATCATACGTTGTTGGAAGAAAACGGCCCGACCATAAACCTTGTTGTGTTTTAGACTTGGATAGTTCAGCTTCTTCGGTATCTGCTGACTTCTTAACAACTGATACCTTTTCTACAGTGTCTAGAACTGTTCCTAGTTTCTTTTCTACCTCGCCCAAACCACTCTTAAAACTCTTTACTTCGCTTTCTAGTGCGGAGTGTTTTTCTAGCAAGTCTTTGAATTTGTTGTCTACGCTTTGTTCAACCATTGAAACAGCCTTCTGAATTTCTGCAACTGTTTCTTCGCGAGTCTTTACAGTATTTTCCGAAAGGGCTGCCTTAATATCAGCGAGTGCCTTACCAATTGAAGCTAAATCTTGTTCTTCAACTTCGGCAACTTCTGTTTCTGCTGGTTGACCTTCATTAACCTTTTCGACATTTTCAGTGGTCTCTACGACCTCTTTTTCTTGTGTCTCTACTACTTCATCTGACATTTCCGGTTCAGTACCTCCTTTCGTCAAATCCAATTTTCCTTCAAGCTTATTTGCTGCTTGTAAAACCTTGGTGATTGAATCATTGGGAGCTTCATCATTTGATGGCTCAAACCAACCTACATTCTTCATATCAGAAGAACAGACATAGCATTTTTGTAATTCATCTTGGTGCGAAATAGCTATCTTGTCTTGGTCACACCAAAAAACATTTACTACTTCTACTTCTGTGGCAATACCATTAGATTTTTCTATTGAAATTACATCACATAATTCATTTCCAGGATTATCCACTAGGCTAAGCTCAATTAGGTCATATTTGGTGATTATTCGTACTAATGAATCAGAGTTAATACTTTTTACCATTCCAGCATTTCGTATTGGTCCTCTTACCGAAAAGGCAGAAAGAGTACCATCCAATACCTTTTGCCAAGTATCTTCTGCACCCTTACTCACATAGACATCGACATAAATACCCTTGTGAATTTCACCATATTGATCTGAATATTCTTTTTGCTCAAAATGCAAAATTTTTCCTACTGCTTTTTTGTCATCATGCATTTCGCGGACATTTCCTCTGAAGCCCTGGAAAGCTTCCAAACTTGCTTCAGCGGTCACAAGATCACCAGTTTGATCAACATTATCAATGGTTGCCCATCCAGAAACAATACGGCGTGTTTCATCTATATTAGACTTAACAATAGGAATTGTTAACCTGACTGAATCATCGCCTACTATATATTGTGCCTTTTCCATTTCGTTTCTAATTCTAAACCATTTGATTTTATTAGGCAAATTACTATCTGCTTCCACCATTAATTCTTATATTCACATAAACAAATCCACAATACATAGCGATCATTAAAGAAAAAATCCACCCAGGAGATTGCCATTTTGCATACAAAACAGCACCAGTAACGGCAGCCCAAAAGGAGAACCCCAAAAGGGTCCCAATCTTAAGCATGGACAACCGTTCAAAAATAGATCCTAAAAGTGTTGGCAACCCAATAGCCATAATAAGAATTCCCAATTCCCATTCTTGTATGTAAGGAGAAGAGAATTGTTCACTTATGGAAGTGAACGGAAGCAGCAACCACAATCCCAGTAGTGCATTAAAAAATCCAAGAATACTCACAACCGAAGTATTTACTGGTTGCAAGAGGCGTTTTGCCAATTTGTCAAACATTAAGGTGCCTTTCTACCTTGGCCCTTAGGTGCTCTAGTTCCTGTATCCCCCGATTTTTGACTAGAAGCTGCTTGCCTTTCTTGATCCCTGGTTCTATTTCCTGTAGCCTGAGCAGTTACTTCTGCCTTTTGTGCGGGGTTAAGCATAGATGGCTCCATTCCCTTGCCATCTGGTCTTGGTCCCATTCCCTTATTTCTACGTACTTCATCCGGAACAACTGCACCTGCACGAAGATTTCTTTCGTCAATTTGGCTTTGAGTATCTTCATCAACCAATGAAAGCTCATTAAGTTTGAACAATACCATGTCAGTCAATTCTTTAAATACTCTAGCCATCTTCTTTTCAAAGATAGCTTGTTCTGGACGAGAATATGATTCTTTGAATACCTTATCAGCATCTACAGATGCAGCTATTCCTATTTCTTTGGCAAAGACTCCCGCTCTAGTCATGGGAATTCGGTGAGCCATAAAAATCTCTTCATTATTTGCTTTGCGAAAATCACCAAATGAAAAATCCTGTTGCTGGTCTTCTATTGATTTGAATTCAATATCTGGATCAACACCATCAACGCTAGATTTTGGCAAAGGAATAAACACTGATCTATGATGTTGTCCACGCAGCCCTGACTCAAAAAACTCTATAAGCTTTCTTGTTGAATTTTGACTTAGAGAAGCACCCTTGACTATAATCACATGGCGTGGCACTGCCTTATTCTCAAAGTAATCAAGGTTATACCTGCTGGCAAATTCGTTGCCAGCTAATGCATTCTTGGCAGCAATTATATCCGGAACACCATAATAAAGACTGTCTGGGCTATATTTTTTCAAGTGTATTATTTCACTTGGGTTTTGGTCATCGGTAATAGAATTTGGTGTTGTGTCCCCGAAATTTTTGAAATAAACAACCCTGTTCCCAATCATCTGAATAAATCCATCGCGTTGACGACGAATACGCATGTGTTTGGCAGGAATATGACCCATGTATCCTATTTTTCCGGAAACTGTACGTGCAATTTCAATATATGCGTTTCCAGTTGTTTCATAATCAATACCAACCTTACGCATTATTTCTTCCCAAACGTCAATGCTATTGATTGAGTCAACCCAATCAGTCATATCTTCTTTTACTTGTTCAATATGATTGTCTAACCTTGAAGCCCCCGCTTCGGTTCTAGTAGCATCACGCTTACGCTTTGTTAGTGGTGATTCAATCCATCCCCAGCCCAACCCAAAAACACTTTCTACTTTTGCATTAACAGCAGCATGATGTGCAGGTGATATTTCGGTAAGCTTTGTCAAATAGTCAATATTATATGGTGGTGTAACACAATCAAGATATCCATATCCATAAAAAACTTCGTCTTCTATTTGTTTTGATTGTGCTCCATCCTTACCAATAAATCCAGTATCACTTTTAACACGGCGGTCGGCACGGCGAACATAAGCCTTTGATAATCCACGTAGTTTTCTCACTTCAGCAAAAGTTAAGTTAAAGGGATCATCATTTATTTCACTCTTTTTGATTGATGATGATTTAGTAACTTCAGTTACTACGTTTTCATCTTCTGCTGGTCTAACACTCATTTATTTACGGACCTCATCATTAAAGTTGCCTATGTCTAGAGGATCTGGAATTAACCCTTGCGTCATTCTATCTATCTGTTCTTCAAATTCTTCATCTGTTATTTTACGGTATCCTTCAGCAAAAACTGGTTGTCCATCACCATATCCAAGGTTTTTCGCAACCGAAGCTATTTTATTCATCGCTATCAGGTCACCTCTTTTGGCAGAGATTGAAAGAATGTTGAAGTCTTCATCTGCTAAGAATTCACCAGTATTCAACTTCCATACATAAATTCCTAGATTAGTTTCGCTTATTTGTTTTATTCTGCCGTGCTTCATGCCAAAAGTATATCATTTTAAAGAATTCAGAGCAAACCCTTTACCAAATTAACTACCACCAGCACCAACAATTGACCAACTTAGACTATAAATTGAGAAAATTTCACCACTGCTGAAAACATCTTCTGAAATAGTTAAACTATCTGTGTCAATGTTTATCGAATCATATCCTGACGCAATTGAATTAAGTTCCACTATTTCCGCCCCAACTAACTCTTTATCTATAGAAGTCAAATAGAGATAATCTATTTTCGCTTCACCAGAAGTACCATCTGTATTCAAATAGAATGATGTAGCTGTAGGGGTTGTTTTAGTTAACACAAGATGATTCCATTGACCCCACCGCAAATTAGTGAAGTCTGTAACCAAGATTCCATTAAGCCAGGTTGAATACCCCGATTGTACACTTGCCTTGACTAACCCATCGGCACTAGAAAAAACGATTGGATCTTCTGTAGAATCTTTGGGCTTAAAAACTATCTCTATAGACTTTGGTATTGCATTTTGGAATTCAGAAGTTATCCAAGTACCAGCATATCCAACGTTGTCTAGATTAGTTCCTTCTGGACAATTGACTATTTCTTCAGCATATTCCAATGGGAAAATAGGTGCGCCAGTTGTAGTTAAGGTTGCTGGTGTTCTGGCAAAAATATTAAAATTTTCTAACACTGTAAGAGCAATTTCAAAATCATCTGACACTTCACCATTTACCTTAAAGGTAATGACGGTTGGGACTGAAAATTGTAATGTAGTTTCCTTGTAAAATGAGGCGACTATCCCATCGCCAATATCGTAATCTACTGACAAATTGTCATCGTTGGTCTTTATTACTAAGTTTAAATTAATGCCTTCGGGATTTGTCAAAAAGTATGTGCGAACAAAACTATTATCTGTTTTGTCAAAGGCGAATTCTGCAAAAGAAAGAATAGCTCTTTCAGTCACACTGAATGTGTCAAAAAGCGTTGTTTGTGCTCCAAATTTAGAAGCCGCATATGTGGTATGGCCAGATCCAGGATCATTGAGCGCTACCCGCTTATCTGCTACATTTCCAGCGTAAATACCAAGTCCATCAAGAAGGAAAAAATAATTAGTATAGAAATCTGTTCCTATTACCACATTGGTTGCTGTCGTATCAAGACTACCCAATACAAGAGAAGAGGAAGATTTTCCATTTATTGTAAGAACGATTTGATTACCACTTACCGTAATCAAGACATATAATTTTTCAAACCAAGAAGTTATTTCAAGACTACAAGTATTAGTTATCGACACGCCATTATTAATGGACACAACCCTTAAGGTCATTCCCATGGGATTCAAAAATAATCCACTTCCATTGTCAGATTTAAATATCGCTATTTCTGAAACAGGCTTTTGTGCGCTTATGACACATTCTGTAGTTACGTCATCAGCAAAAACCTTATTGCCACTGATTTCAAGAGAATTAGATGAGTTCATTAAAAATGAATGAACATGGCCATAAATAATTGGTTGCCCTGTGGCTGATAAGGTATTGGCCACTATTGAAACAGATCCATTTGATTGATCAGTAGTTGACGGATCAGCCAAATAAAAAATGGGATGGCTAGCAAAGGCTAGTTGATCATAATAGGACATTATGTAGTGGTTACCCAGTAGGTTTTTCCGCTTAATTGTGACGGAAACCCTGTTGGCCCCGTTTCTGTGCCATTGGATGATGATAGATTATTTCCTGTAGCTCCCGTTGTCCACAGATTAGCTACAGGACTTGTTGTTTTCTTATTCCACTCTGAAACAGGAATGGCTGGATATGCAAAAGGTGCAATAGAACGAGTAGTTTCCCAAGTCAAACTAATAGGATTAGTTGCGGTATAAGTAAGACGCATCAATGATTCATTTTGCGCCATCCAGCGCAATTGCTCTTGATCTTTTACCAGAGTACCGTTATACCAGTTGTTCGCAGAAGATATATTTGTTCTTCTAAACCGTGTTTTATTGCTTGGACCATTTGGCCATATAAATAGCCATTCATGCAATGTTGCATCAGCGCCAAAGGTACTAATCCTAACCCTAACCAACCCCATCCATGCCCCACAAGTTGGCAAGGTTATTTGTTTTGTTATAGCAGTACCAGCGGGTAATTCTATTGATTGACCTGACATACAATAATTCTAACATTTATATAAAAAAGAGACAAGGCTGGTCACCCAGCCTCGCTCTTACCTTGGTTCTGCTTCTAGACAAATACTATATTCATGTGCTGAAGTTATATAAACAGTAAATTGATCTACATAGGAATAGGGATTGTTTACATCATCCCCGCCAACTTGCACACCAGGACGCATTGTATCCTTATCTACATTTTCCCAAGTTTGATCATGAACATAAGTTTTATCTGGAGCTTGACCACCTGCGATTGCTTGAATACGTACCTTATCCATTGGGCCAAATCCAGATTTTACTGAAATCCATGCTCTTGATGTAAGTGCAGAAACCTTGCCTGTTGGACAAACATAAACATGCTTACGTTCACGTTGATCAGGGGGAGTGCTTCCAGTATAAGTTGGACCATAAGAATCTGATTGAACTGACATTTGTTTTACCTCCTTTTTAACAACTGTATTTGCGGTTCTTAAATCAAAGTTATTTGTATACGATTCATTCATATCTACTGAACCAGTAATTCCTGGAACTATACCAGAACTTGAATATTGATGAATATCATAACGTCCACCATATTTTGGCATTGATCCATAGCGAGCAATCCAAATAGAGACATTACTATTCCATTGATCGGGCCTTATTTTGGTGGCAAATGAATCACTTGTGTATATTCCCGGCTTAAATCCTCGTGCTACCATTCTTGCACAAAATGCAATACCAAAATCTCTAGCACGTTGGATACTCGCCGAATCAGCAATACTAAAGGGAGCCTCTAAGTCCAACATGGGAACCAAATCCAAAGCACCAAGCCGCTTGATTTCGTTAATGAATACATCCGCTTGTTGTTCTGGAGTAGGACTTAATTGAGCATAATGATAACCACCTACAGGCAATCCTACACTTTTAGCTCCTATTACCCTAGCATCAGAAGGACTACTCGCGATTGATCCACCATCAGTAGCCTTAACATAAACAAAGGTGACACCAGAGTTTTTAACACTTGTCCAGTTAGTTATGTTTTGATATCTATAGACATCTATTCCTTTTGCCATATTTCTCCTTTCTTTCCTATTATCACATTATTTGGAGAATACGCAAAGTGTACAAATTAAGAAGTCCCGATCAAAAGATCGGGACTCTATCCTAGGGTTAGCTGCACAAATGGCACTAACTTTCACTACCTCCACAGGCCATAACCTGCTTATTGCAAATATATCACTTTTTGATTATATCTACAACTTCACACGCACCAGCACTTGAACTACAAGCCAAAGTTTGACTACCTTCAGTATTGTCATCATTTTCATAATGAGAAAGTAATGACCAATGAATTTCTTTTGGCATACGCTCTAACCAAGCCTCATATTCTTCCTGTGTTATTTCTTGATATGGAGCTTGTTTATATACGTGATCGGAATAGGGCAAAAAACTGATTCCTGCTACATCTTCCCAATTTCGATAAACCCAAGCAGCTACATCTAGCCATTCATCATCTCTAACAGAAATAGTTACTGAAGGATTATGCTCAGTCCAGTGAGTTCTATAGACCCGCCAAATTTCCAAATGCTCTATAGCAGTCAAATCATTTCGGAATATAGATTTTTCGGGTGCCTTGGTTGGGAAATAGAACACTGTAGTATCATCAGGATTCATAACATCTTGTTCCGCTGGAATTCCAGAATCTTTCAAAAATGTTGTCAATGGATCATTATTCGAGCCACGAACTGAACGCAAATAATATTCACTATGCCATGGATGCATACCAGAAGAAGATTTAACAAGTTGGCTAACTGTACCACTAGGCTTAACGGTAGTAATGGCTGTTGATTGGTTGATTCCCAAAGCACTTGACCAGTAAAAATTTGTCTCGGTTGCATATTCTCGCAGTTCGTCCAAAACATCAGCCAATTTATTCAATCCTTCAGAACCATTGAAGAGTGCATTTCCGAATTGTCCAGTCATAGACACACCCAGTAATCTTTCTTCTTCTGCGTTCTCTCTCCACGCTTTGCGAACGTATTTAAAGTTTGTCAAGGTTGATTGAATGGTTCCAAGAATTGTAGCAATTCGAACCTTTTCTTTAACTGTTTCCAGAGTATCATTTGCTTCAATGATAACTTCTGTCAAATTGCAAAGTCCTTGATTTCTTAAGGCGATTTCTCCACAAGGATTAACACCTTCTACTTTTGAAGAATCTCTACGACCAAATTTACTAAGATGCTTACGAATGCTTTCAAGGTTGAATATTCCACGTTCACCAGACTTACTTTCAATGAGCGTAGCCCATTCAGCTAAAAAGGTTTCTACATCTGGCTTCGTCTCATAAATAGCACTGTTGTTGGCCAAAGCTCGTTGTCCATTCGCGCTCCACCATTCACCTGTTTTTGCTTTGGCAATTTGTCTGTCTGAAAGATCAGAAAGGCTAATCATGGCTGAACGTCTAACACCACCCACTACCACACACTCAGCAATTTTACACATAAGATCATGACACTCCAGTGTTGTTAGTTTACGACCAGCAGCCTTTTTAAATGTTTCAATAAAGAAGTCAAAAACTGCACGAAGTGGACTAGGCCCAGATGCTCTCCCACCAAATGTTTTTAACCTTGATCCTGCTGGACGAACCTTAGTAGTATCTATCATGGGAATCTGTCCCGTATAAAGCATTGCTATTAATTCTTTAAGCGCCTTGGCCCAACCCAATTTAGAATCAGCCACAACAATAGTCGAATCAGTATGGAAGAATTCATCATTGACAACAGGAAGTTTTGAAACATTTTCCTGCGTAACGCTATAACCCATGCCTACACCATTCATTAGAATGTATAGACCTTCATCAAAGGCTCTTGGAGAATCTACATTTAAAAAGCTGCAATTATAACCAGCTAAGTTTTCTCTTTCTAGAGCTGGCCCTGCTGTCATCAGACAACGCATTGACGGCATAACCTGATGATTCATAATTGCATTGCGAATGCTTCTTTGATCTTCTTCGTCAATATCATATTCAAAATTTTTACCAACGTGGCCAACCACAAACTCTACATATCTATTGACAGTTTCTTCCCATGTTTCTCTGCGCCCTAAATTATCGTCCCATCTGGCATATCTACTCACAGCGATAAAATTGCTATATGGGTCAACCAACGCACCTTCATTATTAATAATTTCCACCTATATTTTCTCTCCTTTAGACAAAAATAAGATACGATGTTGACCATTGCATCTTTAAAATTATTTATTCTTTAGTGCCATCAATTTTGATGGCTGATGTCCAGACCAAATATCAAATTTAGTTTCGATAACAGGAACTTGCTTGATATTCAACTGAATTATTTTTTTAAACGCTTCAAAATCTTCTTCTATGTTTTTCTCTATATATTCAATGCCAAGTGTGGTAAGCATTGCTTTGGACTGCTTACACGCAGGACAGTTATTTTTTGTGTAAATGGTTACGTCCATTTATTTTCTCCATCAACCGCATAATTGTAAATATCCTTGATCATTTCAAGGAAAACTTCTTCCTTCATTGCCCACTTAGCGACATTGACATCCTTATGCACAAATTGAATATTACCAATGTGATAACCAATAGAAGAGTCAATACGATCAAGGCTTGCTGTTGGGTCTTCGCCTGAAAGAGTCAATTTCCGTCCAGAATAGGCACAAATTCCGTTTTGTGCTTCCCAAACTTTGTCTAAATCCTCTAAGGTAATAGAGACATCAATATTTCTCTTTCTCGCCCCGCGTTTTACATTGCTTAGGAAAACCGACGAAATATATTTCCCACCACGCCAATAGGGAGATTCTATTCCCCTAGAAATATTTTCCTTGGTGCATGCAATACAGCCATTAGAGTTTTTCTTTATGGTATCGGAAGCAAGATCATATTTTTGGCCACAACCAAGACATTTGACATTCCAGCGGGTTTTTCTATTTCTTGAAGAATGCCTGGATATCACCTCTAATTTCCCAAAGGTACTTCCAATAAGATTTATGGACATAATTATTTTAGTATACCAGTTTCAGTTTCTTCGCAATGATCTTGACCAGCACAAACAGTCTTTTATCATTTCGTTATGTTGACATCTTCGAAAGCAATTTTGGTCAATTTTTCCCAATCATATTGATCATGAATTTGGAATGCCTGAGCATAGAATTGCTTGTGTAATGAGTCAATATTCTCCACTGCAAACCGCATCTTGTCAACTAGATCATCAAATTCTGGCATTGTTACTTTTCCAGGATGCATATCTGGCCAGGGAGAATCTATATATCTACTCTCAAGACCTAGAGGACCAAGGAATTCTTTATATTCCGCCCATTCTTTGGTAACAATGGCTGGGGTACCTGTAGCTAAAGCTTCAAGCATAGGAAAACCAAATCCCTCCCCCGCAGAATTGCCTACAAACACATCAGCATTGTGGTAAAGACCTGGAAGTTCTTCCCTCTCAAGCATCTGTAATTTCAGTTTGACGTTTCCATCAGGGTAACCAATTATTGAGCCGCTATGGTCATATTTTCGGACATCACTATAGTCTTTGGCCTTGAGAATAAGCTGCACATCTTTACTATTTCCAAATGCCGCCCGGAATGCGTTAAAGCATTGTTGTCCACCTTTTCTAGGTGCAGGTATTCCATTATGTAGAAATTTAATTGGACCGTTCAGCCGCTTTTTCTTGGGGATGAACATAGGCTCAATTCCGTGTGGATAGACTTGAGCAACCTTGAACCCAAGATCTTCTAGTTGATTTTTATTCCATTCACTCGCTGTCCAAATTTCATCTACCTCTTGCATAATTTCTGCCCAGCCTGGTTGCAGCTCTGTAGACTCAAATACATAGAGGTGTATATTGTACTGGTTATGGCTCAAATGATCACCATAAAACGGTGGTTGACAGAAATTGAGCTGTACTGATGGTGTAGAATCATCAAAGGTGACTTTATACCCATTCTTTTGTAACGACGTTACCATGTTAAATCCAGCAATTCCGTAGCCAGTATGAGTATTTAGATCACCAATGTTTGTAAAAAAGCTTATTGGTTTCATGCAGGAATTCTAGCAGACTTGACAAGTAGAATCTATGTGTTATGCTTTAAGGACAGGTTACCCTGACAAGTAATCTCACCTGGAAAACAACCAAAAAAGCTTTCCCCGTAAGATGCGAGTCAGGGTCATCTTACGGGGATTTTTTATACCCAAAACCAAAAAATGTACAAAAACATAATAAAAACGTCCATAAAAAATAATAACTTCATAGCAAGATAATGCTGAATTATCCATGAGAGGCTGCGACTCTGACGCGAAAAGCAGCGGTGATGCTAACCACCCAGGTCATAGCTAGGTTTGGTAGACCGAATCTACTCGCCCAAAAGAAGTACTTAGCAATCCAGGAAGCATTAAGCATGGGAGCCGTGGCAAGTACAAGAGTAAATAATCGGAAGGGTTCATCGCAGGCTCAGTCCTTCATCAAGCATTAGAATTATTTACACATGGCAGCCTTAACAGTAGTAATTCACTGTTCTGATACCTCATACATACGGGATATCAAAGGCTCTCTAGCCTTTATATTTCCTAAAACTCCGGGATTGAGCAACAAAGAGAAAGAAGATAAACGAATTGATTCTATCCAATTTAATGGATAGTTATGCATAAAGGAAGAAATGGAGAGATTAAATGAGTTTAGAATTCAATATCACTATTCCCAAAATAGATTTTCTTAAGATAGTCAACCTATTGGATGAATTCGGTAAACTATGTGCTGAAAGAGATATTAAGTTTAACAAATATAGCGAAGAAGAGTTGCTACAAATATTAAAAGCTTATCGCAATTATAGAGCTGGTGACAAACCCCCGTTTTGATGCTAGGATGCAAGGAAGAAGTCAACATGTACAAATATGTATTAGAGAAATATCAACAGTGGGCAAATGCGGGGTATTGCGAAAAATATATTTGCAGAACCCACGATTTTATCGATCTACTTATATGTGTAGATCCTGATGGTCTCTTCCTCCTATGTCCATTTGGTGATTATCAACATTATATTTCTGCGGGGGAATATTTTAACATCCAGCGGAAAATTCAACTTATAGAAATTATGGTGAATACATACAATGTATAAAGTAAAACTTACTCCCAAGCCTGTAGAACTAGAAGCCATTCTATGGACTGGTTATAACTTTGCCAGTGTGTATACATGGTATTTACAGCATGGAGGAGTGATTGAAGCTATGTCTGGGAATGACGGAAAGACCTTGCGGGTCCATAATAAATTAGAAGATCAATGGACTTATATTCCTCAAGGTCATTATTTGATTTGTGGTCTTGAAGGAGAATTTTATCCTTTTGAAGCATCCGCCTGTCATAAGAAATATAATGTAGAGGAAATAGAAGATGAATAAAAGAGTCCCTCTTAAACTTAATGGCCTTCCTATTGGCTGGGCTGAAGTAGAATATGATGTTGAAAGGGAAATATATTATATTATTGATATGCAAATAGAAGAAGCGGTCTATCCCGCTGAATTATTTGAAAGCGTAAATGGTAGTTTTTCTATTCTTGAAGAAGGGTAATTTGAATGGGTTGGTCAAGTGCTGTTAATATTTTCGATACTGCTCTCAAAGCAGTAGAAGACGTTCTTAAAGAAATCAAATCTGATTATTCAGATCATATTCCACAGAAAGAAATGCTAATCAAGATAGCTCGCCCCTTGGCAGAAGAATTAGATATGGGTGATTGGGACACTCATCAAGAATCTGATTATTGGGAAATTTTAAAGTGGCATTTATGGCCAGAAGAGGCATTGCAAGAACAAGAAGATTTTGAAGAGATGGATAATGTCTAGAGCTGGTGGTATTTGGATTGTACGTGAAGGACATGCTATTGTAGGTGTGTGGACCGTAAAACGAGAAATGGTTCATTACCTTAATGATAGACATTCTACTGATGGATTACGTATTACTCGTTTTCAAGACAACAACCCGCGCTTTTTGAGCCGGGAATATACAATTGAGGAGATTTTACATGGCTGAACACTATGGGTTTTATATTGAAGAAAGAGATGAAGGTCAATTCGAAGAATTGGTTGAAAACGTAGATCCCAAATACCATCGTGCAATTGCATGGGGTCTTTCAGCTCTATGTGATTGGTATGGTGATAAGGCTTATCGTAAGTTAGACGACTGGTTTACCGTTGTCTATGGTGTAGTTCTTATGGTTGAAGAAATGCACAAAAAAGAACTAAAGCCGGGAGTTACCAAGCTCAACTATGAAGATCTAGTCACAAAAGATCCAAATCAAACGGAGTTATTTTAATGCTTTATGAAAACTCTCTTCTTATATATGCTAGTGAACTTATGGAAGAATATGGTTCTCATTGTGAATTTTTAACAGTTGTTGAACGTGCCCCCGAATTTTTGGGCAGGGACTTAACGAATGAAGAAGCTGTATTTGTTCACGATATTGTACAGGCTGGATAATGGCTAATTACGAAATAACCTTCAAGGTTAAGGCTTATGATGTAGCTGAAGATTCTTATTTTCATGACGAACCAGAACATTATTTATGGGATCATGGGATGCTGGATAATCCAACAATTGTAGAGATAAAGGAAGTTAATGACTGATCAGATAGATATTCTTAATGGGGGATATGTCAAATATATTGATCATATGGGAAGTGACAATTCAGCAATTAGAGCAG
>Ga0163163_10000871_pt1 | contig 25708 bp, 22 predicted proteins | sample S65metaG_FD_119766 | JGI IMG/M metagenome (GOLD analysis project Ga0163163, IMG submission 119766) | Switchgrass rhizosphere microbial communities from Kellogg Biological Station, Michigan, USA - S6-5 metaG | ecosystem: Host-associated > Plants > Roots > Rhizosphere > Soil | place: USA...
AGTAATCGACGCATTGGTGTCCCCCCTGTTTAAGAAATGCAAAGCAATGCAACCGTGATGCACGAAAGAGTGAATTACCTGGACAGGAGGTATTCGAGAGACGGACCCGATACGTGAGGGATTTGGCTCAGACCAGGAGCCAGTGGAATTCTGCGTTCTCCTCGCAGGAGAAACCGCATGTCGCAAGATCACAATAATTTGATTTGAAGTCAAGCAGAAATATCCTGTCGTTCACTTGAACCCCACTGAGACGCTGCGGCGATTCACGCAGAGAGCCCGCCGGGCGCTTCACTTTTGAAACGAATATCCATTTTTCAAACAACATTGTTGCCTTGATTTCCCGCTAATGGAGGGGGATCGAATCCTGCAGGTGAATTCGGAAATGGTGGCGCAAGAATTTTGCTCGCCGGTTTGCTCGATCATGATTCTCGATGCAGAAAAGCAGGAGCTGGCCATCAAGGCGAGTGCAGGTATGCTTCTTCCTCGGTAAGGCCATCCTTCTGTTGCAGGATTCCCTTGGCGCGCTCGATCCCCTGAGGCCGACACAGCGTGATTCCCCGACAGAACCGCCGCGTTAATGTTTTTCGTAAATTCGGGAATAGTCTCGCCTCCTCCGGGTTTGTTACAGACGTGGAGGTGGAAAAGTGCTCGACGAACAGCAGCTGATCGCGCGACTGAAGGCCCGAGACGAAAACGCGTTTGTAGAACTGGTCGAACGGCACTATGGATACCTTCTACCGCTGGCGGATTTCTATGTGTCGGACCAGGCCGTTGCCGAGGAGGTCGTGCAGGAGGCATGGCTGGCCGTATTGAAAGGAATCGATCGTTTTGAGGGCAGGGCTTCATTCAAAACATGGATCTCGCAGATTGTCATCAACCTGGCCCGAACGCGCGGAGTCCGCGAAAGTCGCATGGTGAGTTTTTCCGAATTTACCGATGACGAGACAGGTCGATCAGAGCCGGCGGTCGATCCATTGCAATTTCAGATTGCCACGGCGGAATACCCGGACCACTGGTCTGTCGCGCCTCGGCCCTGGAATGCCAGCCCGGAATCTCAGCTTCTGACCAGCGAAACGATGACGGTTTTATATGATGCGGTCGACCTGCTGCCGGAAACCCAACGCCTGGTTCTGACGCTACGCGACATCAACGGCTATACGCCCGAGGAAGTTTGTAACATTCTCTCCATTACCGAGACTAATCAAAGGGTGCTGCTCCATCGGGCGCGTTCAAAAGTACGCGGCATCGTAGATGATCACTATTCGAATCCAGGAAGGGCCAATCGTGGAAGACGCACTGACCTGCAAGGAACTGACCGAGTGGATAACGGACTACCTGGAAGGGTCCTTGCCGCAAGCTGATCACACCCGATTGGAACGGCATCTGTCCACCTGCGAGGGATGCCAGACCTATCTCGATCAAATGCGCCTCACCATACAGACTCTCGGCTCAAAGCCTCGCGTCGAAATACCTGCAGCTCTGCAGTCTGAACTGCTGCGGGCATTCCGGAGCTGGAAACTTTTTCACCACAATCATCGATAGTTACATTTGAAAATGCATCGCTCGTCATTGTCGTGATGCAACTTTGCGCAAAGTACCCGCGATGCGCCATAGGACCGCAGGTACAGCTCGGCAGCAAGCAGCATGCCCAATGGCGGCGCGCTGAAGTAGATCCAGAGCGCCGCCCAGTTCCCCGCAACGAACGCAGATCCCATCGATCGGGCCGGATTCATGCTCATTCCTGAGATCGGCGCTTCAACACTGATGTAAATCATGACGAGAAGCCCCGCGAAAATCCCCGTGTAACGATTCAACTCGGGCGTGTTGGAAACTCGCAAGACTACCGACATCAGCAGAAATGCGATCCCCATCTCCGCGACAAACGCCCACCACCGGCCGTAAGGCCCTGGCTGCGTGACCACGAAATTGACGGATTGATGCGAAAGCCACTCGCCAAGAACGAGGTACGCAATTCCAACTCCCGAAATCGCTCCCACAAATTGAAAGGCAGCATAAAAAACGGCATCCGCAGGTTCGACCTTCCCGAGCCTCAGGAACGTCAGCGTCGTTGCCGGATTCATATGAGCGCCAGACCGTTTCCCAAATCGCGAATAGATCAGAGCCGCGGCCGTCGTTCCCATCGCCAGCCCCATCAGCACCCGAAGCGATGTTGGATTCTGAATGAAACGAACGGCGGGCGAGTTCGGATGAAACAGCAATACGCCGAAACTGCAGGCAGAGATCATGAAAAGCGCTGTGCCGCATCCTTCCATCAAATACTCCGGCAGATACTCCGGCCAGTGCTGAGCGAGTATCGATCCCATAGCCGTGGCCCGCGCCGCTTACAGTTCCAGCCGATGCAGGTGGCTGTAAACAACGGGCGCCAGGTTGGATGCGACATCCAGATTGGCATCGCGATCCAGATTCGATACGACATAGGCAAGATACTTTTCAGACTCAAATCCGGCGATGGCCTGGTCCTGCTGTCGATCCCGATAGATGTCGACTCCGGAAGCCCTCATTACGGAAGCGGCATCTGCCTTTGCAAAAGTCTCCCCACTTCTTTTCTCCGTGATGACAAGGGATAGAACGGATCCGTTCGCTCCGGTGATGAGGATATGGACGTACTTCCGTTCGCCTGCAGTACAGCGATGACCTCCGACAACTTGATAATCCTTACCCAACTTCGACACGACCTCGGGCACCAGATCAATGAACTCGGGACCGAGCGCCGACGGTCCCTCGGCGTCTTTCATTTCCTGAAACGATACGAATCGCTTCCATTGCTTCGCGACGATTGAACAATGAATGTGGTCCACGAGGCCGACACGAAGAATCTCCCCTACCTTCGCGCGATCCCACCGCAATAGCGAAATTCCACCGATAGCCAGTAGCAGAACAGCCGCAGCGGCCACCATCCAACCTGCGGTGCTACGCGCGAAAACACTTCGAGGTTCCAATTGAAGGCGACCTCGAAGCGCTGCCACCAGCTCCAGAGGCGCTTCTTCGTTCGCCACCGCGCGCCGGACAAGCTGTTTCATCCGGCCCCGGCTATCGAGAATCCTGGCGCATTCCGAACAGGAGGCAATGTGCTGCTGCATGTCGCGTTGGGTTTCGATCGGAAGTTCGTGATCCAGGTATGCATCAAAGTATTTCCGATATTTTTCACAGAACCGATCGCCGATATCAGGCACATTCATACGAGTCCACCTCCTGAGGCTTCCGCCCTACCCCGTTCGCACTGGCATACTCCGCCAGTTTCACCCGCAATTGCTTCCGTCCGCGGCTCAGGCGCGACATCACTGTTCCGGCCGGGACACCAAGCATTTCGGCAATTTCCTTGTAAGAGAACTCCTGGACGTCGGCCAGGAGTATCACCTCTCGGAATTCCCTCGGTACTTCGTCCAGTGCCGCCAGCACATCTTCGTCCTGGAGAATTTCCGGGACAGAAGGCTCAAATGCCAGCGTTTCCTCAAGCGACTGCTCACCTTCGGAAACTGTCTTTGAGTTGAACCAACGCCGGCGATAGTGGCGGACTTCATTGATCAAAATCTTGAACAGCCATGCCCTGCAATTCGTTCCCGGCTCGAACCGGTGAAACGCCTTCCAGGCCTGCAGGTACACCTGTTGCACCAGATCCTGAGCTTCAGTCGGATCCCGGACAAGCCTCACTGCCGTTCTGTAAAGATCGTTCAGATGCGGCACAGCCACTGCCTCGAACTCCCCAGACTGCACTTTTCTTCCAGAGAACACGTGTCAAGCCCTCGCGACAATCTCGGCTCTGTCCTCTAAAAGACATCCGAGCGTGGTTTTATTCCTGAGGCGTTGCCGCGGGTCGGCGAAAATTTCAGAAGCAGCCGGTACGATGCTGTTGGCGGGAACGACAACGACCCCTTTCGGCGTGCGCGTGAATGCCTGGCTTTCGATGGACTCGTATCCGAGCCGGGCGCCTGCCAGCACGCGGACATTTTCGTCGAGGATCGCGCGGCGGATGCGTACGCCGGGGCCGATTTCAACACCTGGCATCACGATGGAGTCCAGTACTTCGGCGGTTCGATGGATTCGCACTCCTTCGGCAATAACCGAACCCGATCCCGCAAGCCGGTGCGTATCGGGAAGAGCGTCCAGCCAGGTCATGCTGGCTTCGTAGTAGGAATCGATGGTCCCGACGTCCTTCCAGTATCGCGGGCGACACGTGTCCGGATTCTCAAACCGAAATGCGGTAAGGTTTCTGCGTTTCACGAGGGCGGGAAGGACGTCCCGGCCGATATCGTGAGTACTCTTGCTTGCATCGGCATCCCGCTTCAGTGCCTCCCGCAACACGTCCTTTCGGAAAACGTAGACGCCCATGTTGGCCAGGACCTGCCCGGGAAGGCCCGGAAGTTCCCGGGGATGTGCGGGTTTCTCTTCGAATTCCACGATGCGGTCCATGGCATCTACTCCAAGGATTCCAAACTGACGTGAAGAGTCGCTCGGATAGATCAGTGATGCCAGCGTGACATCTGCTCCACGGTCGATATGAAATCGAAGCAGCTCCCGATAATCCATTTCATAGATGTGATCGCCGGAAAGAATCAGGACGTACTCCGTCTGCTCGTCGATCCGATCAACATTGCGGAACAGCGCATCGGCCGTGCCCACATAGTCCGGTTCCGGGGCAGCCACGCAGACGGGGGAAGCGGCGGCGTCTGCTCCGAGAGCGGACTGCTGCAGCCACCACCGCCTGACGTGTTCGGTGAGGTGGGTTGCCTGGTACTGGGTGATGATGAAGGGATGGTTGAGGTTTGATCGAAGGCAATTCGCGAGAGCGAAGTCGATGATGCTCTGGTCCCCGAATGGTACCGTCGGCTTCGAACGTTTGTGCGTCAGAGGCGCGAGTCTCGCGCCACGTCCACCGGCCAGGAGAAAGGTTGCTGTTCGAGAGAGAATGTCTTGAGTTGGAGTCATATGCATTTCCTTTCCAGTTCGGACTGGAGATGATTTCTTCCCTGAACGATGTGGTGCGCGACGACGTCTTCCAACAGGCCCAGGATCCTTGCCGTATCGCTATAGGAAAATCCCTGCCCATCGACCAGGAGGAGCGCCTCACGAAAATCGAGTGGAACGCGGTTGATTGCAGACACTACGGTTGAACTCGACTTCGTTCGCTTCAGCCGAACAACCTGAATGAGAATCTGGAACAGTCGGATCCTGGAATTCGTGAAACGCGGATATTCCCCGAAGGCAATGCGTGCACGCACGAAGGTCTCCTCGACTGCGGCTGAAGCCTGCGCTGGTTGAGGAAGCAGGTGAAACGCGGTCCGGTAGAGATCGTTCAGATGAGGCATCGCAACGGACTCGAAATTGGCCGCACTCGTCAGGCGCGGATGGAATGCGGTTTGAACCATCAAATTATTCTGTGGATCTCTGTTCAGCATTTTGTCTCCCTACTCGTCGTTCCGTGCCTCATGCGCGTCCAGGAGTCTGGCAACCAGTGGCGTCCAACGAACCACCGAGACCTTTCGAGACTTCAATTTCGAAAGCAGTTCCAGCCCGGAAGCATCGGCGTACTCCACGTCTTTCAGATCGAGGGTCACCGTGTTCCCGGAATCCAGCCAGGTTTCACAACAGTCCTCGAGTTCCTGTACCCAGGGTCCCGAGATGCTTCCCGATAACTGAAGTTCTTTGGTTCCCGATTCCGTTTCGACAGTGGAAATCCTCAACATGGCTTTGCTTAACGCACGAGCTGTGCCAATCCTTCGATGACCGCATCGCATTGCAAATACACAACAAGAGAGGTTCGGCAACCGGGGTTGGCCACGATTCGCGGCCACGATGGATCGTGGCCACGAAATATCGCGACGGCAGCTGTAGGCGCGGTCTATGACCGCGCACGATCCTTCAGTCGGATTTGGATTGGATGATAGTGCGCGCGCGGTCACAGGCCGCGCCTACAGTCGCCACTTCCTGACTTGATGATTTTTCCGCTTTGATGGATTCCCGAGAGGCGCTAACGTTCAGGTTCACAACCAACCTTATGAATCCTGAACAGCTGATAGAAGGCAGTCCCGATTGCATCAAGGTGCTCGACCTCGATGGGCGTTTGCTGTCGATGAATGCGGGCGGGATGGGCGTCCTGGAGATCTGCGATCTCGCACCATTCATCGGATCGTCGTGGATGGACTTCTGGGAGGGCGCCGATCGCGAAGCCGCGAAGGAGGCAGTGAAGACGGCCCGCGAAGGTGGAATCGGCCGGTTCGTCGGATTTTTCGAGACGGTTGAAACGCGCAAACCGATGTGGTTCGACGTATTGGTCAGCCCGATTCTCGACGCATCGGGCAAACCTGAAAGACTCCTTGCCTCGTCACGCGATGTGACGAAGTGGAAGCGGTCCGATCAGCTGCTGCACGCCATCATTGATGGAACGTCCACCGACACCGGAATGGAATTCTTCCGCTCACTTGTTCATAACCTTGCCAAAGGTCTGGGAGTTCGGTATTCCTTCGTTGCCGAGTGCGTCCCCATGGATCGAGCGCGTTCGCTGGCGTTTTGGATGGGAGACCAGGCCGGTCCAGATTTCGAATATGACATGCATGGCACTCCCTGCCTCAAAGTCAGCAAAGGCCAGACCTGCCATTACGAACAGGACCTGCAAATTCTGTTTCCCGAAGACAAGCCACTCGGCGAATTGCGTGCGGAGAGTTATCTCGGCGTCCCGCTTCGGGATTCAGAAAATTACATTATCGGTCATCTGGTCATCATGGACGATAAGCCGATGGCGGAAGACCCGCTGGTGTTTTCGGTAATGGAAACTTTTGCGGCCCGGGCCGGCACCGAGTTAGAGCGTACGCGCGCCTATGAGCAGCTGCAGCGACGTCACGAGGAGAGCGAGAAGCGTTTCCGCGATTTGTTTGACGAAGCACCAATTGCTTACATAAACGAAGGGGTGGATTCGAAATTTATTCGCGCCAATCGTGCCGCCATGAATCTTCTTGGCATCACGCCCGAAGAAGTTCCGACGACCTACGGAATCTCTTTCATTCCGGACACACCGGAAGCACAGGAGCGATTGCGCGTCGCTCTGGATGTGATCGGAAAAGGAATTGACGCGAACGGAATCGTGCTGGAGTTGCGGCGAAAGGATAACGGCAAACCGCTGTGGATTCAATGGTGGTCAAAACCCGATCCCGGCGGCTCCTACACACGCACGATGTTTATCGACATCACAGAACGCATCCTGATGGAACGGGAAAAAACGCGCCTCGAGGCGCAGAACAAATATTTACAGGAAGAGATTCTCAGCGAGCACAATTTTGGCGAAATCGTCGGCAGTAGTCCCGTGTTGCTCCACCTTCTGCGGCAGGTCGAACAGATATCCAAAATCGATTCCACGATTCTGATCCTCGGTGAAACAGGCACCGGTAAGGAACTCATCGCTCGCGCTATTCATGATCGCAGTCCGCGTAAGAACCGCGCGTTGGTGAAAGTGAATTGTGGCGCCATCTCCGCGGGCCTTGTCGAAAGCGAATTGTTCGGCCACGTCAAAGGAGCATTCACCGGCGCGATTGCCAATCGCGATGGGCGATTCAAGCTCGCCGACGGCGGAACGATTTTTCTAGATGAAGTGGGTGAACTTCCATTGGACACACAGGTGAAACTGCTGCGTGTTCTGCAGGAACAGGAATTTGAACCCATTGGGAGCAGCCGGACGATTCGTGTGAACGTTCGTGTCGTCGCGGCAACCAATCGGGACCTGGAGGAGATGGTTCGGGAAGGAAAGTTCCGGGCAGATTTATATTATCGGCTCAGCGTCGTTCTGTTGCGCGTACCGGCCCTGCGTGAACGCACGATGGACTTGTCGTTACTGGTGCCGTTTTTCGTGCAAAAATGCGCAAAGAAACTTGGCAAGCAGATTAGCTCGGTAAGCGATGACGTCATGCGGCGGCTGGTGAATTATTCCTGGCCCGGCAATGTGCGCGAATTGCAGAACGTGATCGAGCGCGCGGTGATTCTGTCGCCGGGGAACACGCTGGTGTTGGCGGAGGAATTGCGATCTGCTGTAGTCTCATCGGCCAGATCGATTCCAGTGCCTGGCAACGCCAGTTCCCTCGATGACGTGGAACGGAATCACATTGAATCCGTACTGAATCAGGCCCAATGGATGATCGAGGGCGATCGCGGCGCGGCGCGAATTCTCGGGATAAACCCCAGCACCCTTCGCAGCCGCATGCAGAAGCTGGGAATCCAGCGGCCTCCCCGGTCCGCGAACTAACCTCTCGAAACCAGCGGGGTCTGGGGAATCGTGCACTTTCGAAATTGTCCGATTTCCCAAATCCCCGATCTCATAACGTCCGGACTCTGGAATATTTCACCCTCATCGCCGGATATACATGGATGGAGGCTCGTATGGACTTCATCCTTTCATAGATCGCTTTTCGCGACGCGGTGTGGCTGTTTCCGTCGGCATTCGTGTTGCACGTCTGCGAAGAGTGTTCTCGATTCACAATCTGGGCGAAGAAATACGCTTCGGAACTCTTCACGCAGCGGGATTACGAAAGTATTCATCTCGCCGGGATAATTACTGCTTTTGTCTTTGCTGCGATCGTGTGGAGATTTCCGAACCGGTTAATTGTGTTAGGTAAATGCCGTAAAGAGCGTGGATTATTCCGGAGATGTGATGATTTGTTTTTCGGAAGCATCACTAAAGACAATCGAAGGAGCCACTCAGTCGGAGCAATACAACAAGACAACCTTCGATTTGATCAGAGTCTTGCATAGCGTTCACGAGATTTCCAATGTCCAGAATGCCGGTTAACCATCCATGTGGATTTCGGATTTTACGTCAAGGTAGTTTCGGCGGAATTCGGCGGTTGGTCGCCTGTTCGAACGCGTAGCCGAGTTCGATGAGCCGTGGCTCGCTGCAGGCCATTCCCGTGAAAGTGATGCCGAATGGAACTGGATTAGAAGTGAATCCTTCAGGTAAAGGTGAATTCACTTCATTTGGCAACATCGCAAAAGGAATGAGAATCGAAGGGTAGCCTGGTCTCGCGGCAAGTGCTGCTCCGCTGTTGCCTGGAAAGACAAGAGCGTCAAGATGATTCGCCTTCATCACTTCATCGATGCCGCGTGTGGCCGTCAAGGTTAAGTCCCTTGCGCGATCGGCTTCGTACTTTGGGCGATCCTGCTCAAGATCGATCTCATCGGAGATATCCAGATTCGACTGCCCGTACTTAATAGAGCCCGAGTTTTCGTGCTTTTGATTCCATTCCCGCAGCTCGGTAAGCGTTTTCACTGGCGAGGCTGCCCCTAGTGTCGCAAGCCACGCATTGAAGTCTCGCTTCATCCCATACTTAAGGACAGAGGAACAGCCTGCATCTTTGCCCTTCCCATTGTTCGCACCTCTACAAATATTCCATAGCCTAAATTCGGCAGCAGTCGGAATATCTGCAGGGTCGACAACAACCGCCCCTTGCTGTTGGAGTATGTTGATTGCGTCCGCCAACGCTTTCTTGCCGTTCGGGCTGATATTGTCCGATACCGCTATGCGTGGAATTCCAATGCGCGCTCCTTTCAGCCCGTCCCTCCTCAGGAATCGTCTGTAATCTCCATCCGGAGGGCGTGAACATCGATTCGTGGCCGGATCATTCGGATCCGCTGACTTGCTCTCCAACACACCAAACAGAAGTGCAGCATCGGTGACGTTCTTTGCCATTGGTCCCGGTGTGTCCTGATCCGCAGTGATTGGAATCACGCCGTATCGACTGATCCGTCCGACGGTTGGTTTGATAGCGACCAGCATGGTTGCGTTCGCAGGCGTCAGGAGCGAACCGGAGGTTTCAGTTCCAACATTCGCGGCCCAGAAGTTAGCGGCTGTCCCGATTCCGGAACTGGAACCACCGGGATTTATCAGCGCCCGGCCATCGGCAGTTTCTCTGGGATCGCGGCGCGGATCGTAGGGATTCATGCCAAACCGGGAAATCGAGTTATAGTTTGCCGGCATGTCACTCGAAACCCAGTTGGCAAGTTCGGTGAGACTGGTTTTCGCTATGATCAATGCGCCGGCTTCTCGCAGGTTCTTCGTCAGTGTCGCCTGGTAAGGCGGGATGAATCCATCGAACGCCATCGCACCACCGGTGGTCGGCATGTTCGTCGTCTGAATTATGTCTTTCAGCGCGATCGGAATGCCGTGCAGAGGACCGCGCACTTTGCCTTGTGCGCGCTCGCGATCCAACTCCTCCGCTTCCTTCAATGCGTTCGGATTGACCGTAATGATGGCGTGCAGTTTGTCGTCATATGTCGCGATCCGAATGAGGTACTGCTGAACCAACTCCCGTGACGTGACGCGTTTGTCTTTCAATGCCCTTTGCATCTCGGGAATCGTGGCTTCAATCACGGAAAAAGGTTTTCGTTCCGCAACAGCAATGAAAACGCAGCTCCCGAGGATCACAATGCAGAGCACCACTCTTTTCATCAACACAAAAATCCCTTTCCGCTTTTGAGCACGGGGCCAATGCTAGCACGGACATGACACCTTACGACTTCGGTCGGATATATGTCGAGGAATCAGAAACGGGAGGTTGTTTTCAGTTGACGTATGGTCGGTATCTCGGACAATGAACGTGCTTGAGATTCGGTCCACGGCCACTTCTACGGTTTGCAGGTAATACGGCAAAGTGACGTGCGAACGAGATGGAAGGACGGGCGAATCAGGTATTCGACAGGAACAAATCAAGCACGTCAAAGACGACCTCTTCGGCGTCAAAGCCCTCCTCGATTGCTCCCATCGCACAGACCGATACACCCCCAAGTCCAGAAGCGTGGAACGCGCTGGCAGTGTAGCCGGGTCCGCCGCCGTTGTGGCCCCATACCGAACCCCAAGGAGATTCCGGATCAGCCATGAGCCCGAGTCCTTGACTGGGCTTGCGAAGGCGATCAGCCGCCGATGGCGTTACCGGGACAGGTACAAGCGTTGTCATCTCATTGAGAGATTTCGACGATATTAATCGTCCGTGAAACAGGGCGTCGAAGAAGGTCGCAAGTTCCGAAGGAGGCGACGCTACTACTCCATGCGACACCCAACCGGGATGATAGTAGTCACGTGTGTCGCGAAACGCTCGATCGACAGACAGGAGCCTAGAGGGGGCAGGAGCCAATGTCGAAAGGTCTTCCACGGATTGAGGCACAAAGAGTCGACGGAGATTGAGCGGTTCCGCGATTCGCTGAGCAACGAGTTCGGCAAAAGTGGCTTCCGCGACCTGCTCAGCGATTTGTTTGAGAAGCATGTAACCCGGATTGGAGTACGCCCATCCGGTGCCAGGCGGGAATCTCAGCCCCTTGCCGAAGGTCTCGGCGGCAAACTGTTCGGTCGACCATGGCTTTGATGGAGAGACGCGTACTGCCTCGTGATACTGCGGAAGCGGACCATAGTCGGGCACTCCCGCCGTGTGGTTGAGAAGCTGGCGCAGCGACATTTGTTCCGACAGTGCAAGTTGGGGAAACCAGCGCATGAGATTTTCATCAATATCGAGGCGCCCATTGTCCTGTAGCAGAAGGATCAATACCGCGATGATCGTCTTCGTTACGCTGTAGGCGAGGAACGTAGGCTCATCGGGAAGGGAGGATGGAAGCCAGGTCGCATGGGAGTGTTCACCCGGCCTCTGAACAACGGCGACTCCGGCGGCACCGCGACCGTGGCTGTAACGATCTAAGATCCCACGCATCGTGGCGGTCAATCCACTCATCGGACTTCGCCAGTTCTATGCAACCTTAATTGCCCTTAACATTTGTCCAGTCTATGCAACACCAGTGCTCTGTTGCGAAAATATTCTATGTCGATACGTGGATCTCCCCAACGATCGTATTGTCGGTATTGCGGAGAAGTGAAATTCCCCACCTTCACTTCGGCGGTTTGTCGGTTTTACGGCAAAGTGCTTCGCTTGACTTGTAAACATTAACGACTTTTCGCGCCTAACCTTAAACTCGTCCGCGAAATCACTTATTTAGGTCGGATTCTCTTGTCGAGCGAAATGACCAGTGGGCATTTGAGGATCGTGTTCCTGCATTACTATTCTTAACGAGATCGCGTCGCAAACATCAACGAATCCTGGCCACTATCCCGCACTCTCGATTTCCAATCACGAAGCAATGTCATCGCCGATTCGCCCAATGGAATTTGGCGTACATCAATTGTTGTTCGCAATCGTGTGAAAGTCGCGTCAAAGGCCGTCGGTTGACAGTAGAATGGGCGCGATGGCGGCGAAGAAGACACCACAGTCGAAGGATGGTGAGGCGTATCTCGTGAGGGCGATCGCGCGGTACTCGCCAGAGGTTGCGGAGATTGCGGGTGCAGGCTTAAAGAAGATGCGAACGCGGTATCCAGGGGCTCGGGTGATGGTGTATGACAGAAGGCAATCGTTGCCGATTGGGTTTGCTCCGGCGGATGGCGGCGCATTGTTTTCGATCGTGTTGTATCCGCGATGGGTGCGCTTCTTTTTTCTGGAAGGCGTCGCGATTGAGGATCCGGAGAAGCGGTTGGAGGGCTCGGGCAATCAAGTGCGGTCGATTCGCTTGGATAAGGGGGCGGCAGTGCTCGACGATCCTTATATACGCGGGTTGATGGCCGAGGCGGTGAAGGTCTCAGGCGAGGATCTAAAAAAAGGCTCGGGCGAAGTGGTGCTAAAGTCGACGATGGAGGTGTGATTACGGACGACGACGGGACACACCAATCACGATCCAGAAGTTTCGTTTTGAAAAAATGTTTCCAATCATCGAACTCGATGAAATCGGTTTGTGGGGGGCATTGTCATGGAATTGCATCGGAGAAAGCTTCGGAATGATCTCGGGACCGTGCCAGCTTCGGTTTTTGGAATTGTGCTTCGCGACGTTTCAACTCCAGCCAAAGAGAATCAGCGGCCAAGTCTCACCGTCAAAGTTCGAAAATTGTCCAGAATGGGGAGCCCGCCCTGTTTGGGCTTCCAAACATTCAGCGCCCCATAACAATTCAACCGCCAACCTTTATCCAGGCATCTTTTGGCACGCCATCATCTTCCAGTGCGGAATCGATGGCACTTTCCAGCGAATCCTGAAGGTGGTCTTCCACGCATCGGTCACGTTCAAACACATACAGATAGTAGCCAGCTGGCGGATCGTGTTTGATTTCGTAATAACGAAGCTTGAAAGATTCAGAGTCAGCACGCCATTTAGGTCCCCCACTTCACAAAGTCGTAAACCACACGATCAAGCGCCGAGTTGGGCGCGGCCGCGACCTTTCACTTTTCACGAAACGAAGAATCGGCGAAGGAGCCGACTTTTTAACATTTCTCCGCCAAAACACGTAGATCTTGGCGGACTGCGCTTTGACATTATCTGCAACATGGCAGTATTCAGTGCAATCTGGCTTCATTCTTGTTGGGCGCATATCCTTCAGCAGAGTTACGCTGCCGGCAAAGGCACACTCGTAGGCGCGAACCCAAACGGGGGCATTGTCGAAGAAAAGCCGGCAAACTGTGCACCTCGGACTTGATACTGTCCGAATGACAAGGTAGATGTGTAGTATTCAAGTCCCTCCTTCATACAGCCGAGCAAGTCGCAATGCAGGACAATGCTGAATGGCTCCATGGCTGTCATTGGCTCAAAGAATGGAACCGCGATCTTCTTTGAAATTCCATCTGTGCCGAGAAGGATCGGTCGAATTTTGTATACTTTGCCGGGATCACGTCGAAGGTCATATGCGAAGCAATTCATCGCATCGAACGGGATATTGTTGTCGCACTCCCGCCGCGGCCCCTCGTATTTTCTGGATTACGGCAAGTTGTCATCAGGACCTGAGAGACCACGAATAGCCAATCCGGCGGTGCTAGAGGGATCCAACTGATCCGCTCGAATATCATCACCCGATTTGTGATCGCAAGATTGCTGACATGGAGGCAACATGCGCGAGTTCATTGCTATTTTTTTAGGATCTTCGGGATTGGCCTATTTGGATCTCACATGCCATGGTGTCTTTGATAATTCCAAAGAATAGCGTCATCCGAATCAGAAAGCAGAGCCTACGGTGCCCGCGGGAGCGATCATATCGGCAGAGTCCCTAAACCAGTCCAACATACTAGCCTGGGAATTCTGTGAACGAATTCGCGTCCGCGACGACTGCGAAGAACGACCGCTCATCGCTATTTGTCCACAGAATTCCGTGGCTTAGCGTATCGGAGGCACCTATTCGTCGTTAGTCCTCATGCCTCACGAAGGAAGCATGCGAAAGAAGAACGATTCCCCCCAATCCGAAGACAAGCAAGACAATAGACGGCGTTTCCGGTACTTGCGAAATAGGCGAGTCTAGGGTCTGCCCAAATGAGAAGTTGTCCACGACTAGGCCCGTCTGTCCTTGAATCGTTTGGAACTGCAGCGACGTGATGGCGGTATCGGACGTGAACCCAACAAACGACGACGTCGGCCGATTTACCGTGTTGATCGTATAGGTCTGACTGGTTGCATCAGCGGCGTTAACCGTTACGTTCACAGGTGAGATGAACGGCTGCTGAGCCCAAAAGTCTGCTCCGACAGCGGTAACTCCGGCGGGCAGCGTAGCGTTGAGAAATACTGTACCCGGCTGGTTGGGCGGACCCCAAACAAGAATTGCCCCCGTTCCTGTGTTCAAGACCGAAGACTGCATTCCGGCTAACCCCGCGCCGTAAACCGTCACAAAGCCCGGGCCGAATGGTCCCGTACCCGAGGTTGAAAAGGTGACGCCCGAAGTGACCAGACCCGGATTGAGAAAATTTTGAGCGGCATTCGTGGCGGTGATCCCTTCGAAATTAATTGTGGTGACCCCGGAACTCTCCCCATTAAAAGCCGTCCTCGTTCCCAGTAACGTGATGTCCGCTCCGTATGCAGACACACAGACTGCTGTCATTGTCAGAGTCATGCAAAGAGAAAACCTCATGAAACGCATAGCGTGTCCTCCCAAGTGCTGAACCGGGCTTCCTCGGACTCCATCAGAGCATGCGGAATGCCACCGGGTGCAGCGTGTGCGCCGTCCTCCAAACCGCTCCGCAGAGATGGAAACTTACTTTCACCTGCACATAGCAAAAGATTCGATGCTGCCGAGCATGCGTTAGCATCGAGTCCATTAATGCAATTTGGCAGCCGAATATATGTCAAGCGCGAGCAGCCTCTATTTGCTTAATTCCCTGTCAATTGCGCAGCAAATCGGAGTAATCAGAAGTCCATTGCACGATCCTGAACTGCCACTAAGCGATCAATCGAAGCCATCACAGTCTTCCGCGTCGTGGCGGGCACGCAGGAACGCGAGTGTTCAATCCGACAATCGTCGAGCATGCAAAGCGCCCATTCCAGTTGTCTCCAGCGACTCCTGGCTGGTGGCAGCCCCAAAGTTGTGAAGTACGTCTTTACTGAAATGAATCATGGCTTACGCTCCAACCTCCATAACTTTTGCTTCCGCGGTTTTCGGTTCCTCTTCGTGCTGGACTGAACCCGTCCGAACCGTCGTTAGTTGAACGAGGTCCTTTGAGAAAAGCAGATCGAGAGTCCAGTCGAGCGCAACACGGCACTTCTTTTCGAACCGAGGCAGTTTGCTGAGATAGATCGTGCGCCACAGCCACCACGCCACAAACCCTGAGAAGTTGAAGCCGAACATCTGCGCCACTCCCGTTCGCTTACCGATCGCCGCCAGCTGACCCAGAGTGGAAAAAACGAAGGGCTTCTTCTTTCCCCCTCGAATGTCCGCGCAGATGTTATGCGCGAGAACCTTCCCCTGCCGTAATGCGTGCTGTGCCGTCGGAGGATAAGGCTTCCCAGTCCGCGGATCCGGAATCGACGCGCAATCGCCAACAGCCCAGACGCCAGGCCAGCCTCGCACTTCCATATACTCGTTGGTTGCGATCCTGCCGCGATCTTTCATGCAAGGAACCATATCCAGGATCGGATGAGGCGCAGTTCCAGCCGTCCACACCAGCGTTGTGGCAGGCACGCTGGATCCGTCGCTGAGTTCGACGACTCCGTTCAGGTATCCAAGCACTCTCGTATTCAACCGGATTTCAATTCCCCGCTCAGTCAGTTTTCGTCCCGCGTACGCTCCGAGCTTTTCACTCAGCTCCGGAAGGACGACTGGCCCTGGATGTACCAGCACGAGCTTCAAATCTCCTTCCTTGAGATTCTTGTAGAAAGGAATCGCATCCCGGAGAAAGTCATTCACGGCGGCAATCGTCTCCACGCCCGCGAATCCACCGCCCGCCACGACGATCGCCATCAATGGCGCCCCGGCTTCCGTGCATTCGAAGTCTGCTTCTTCCAGGTTCTGTATCAGGCGGTTTCTGAGAAAGATGGCATCGCCAAGCGATTTCATCGTCAGCGCATGCTGAGCAAGTCCCGGCAAATTGAAATAGTTCGTGATGTTGCCGACGCCGACGATCAGATGATCGTATTCCAGTTCGTGATGGTGTCGATCTGTGCCGTGCGACACTTCGACTCGCTTTTCGTCGAGCAGTATGCGCCTCACGTCGCCCTGGAAAAACTGAACCCGCTTCAGCAGCTTCCGAATCGGATTGACGATATGCGTCATGTCCAAATCGCTTGCAGCCACCTCGTGGAGCATCGGCGTGAACAGAAAGAAATTGTCGTGACTGACCAGCGTCACCTCCACCTCCGGATCGCGGGCGATCGTGCGGTCGAATTCCAGCGCGGTGTAGAGCCCGCCGAATCCGCCGCCGAGGATCACTATTCGTTTTTTCACAATGCGTTCCCTTACAATTCGGCCACTTCGCAGAAAATCTTGATGGCGCCTTTGGCGGTCAGGAGCTTGTCGAACAGGTCTTCGTAGTTGCCCAGGCCCTTGACCGGATGTGTCAACAGCTGCCGCAGCCATCCTGGATATTCCAGTTCCGCCTGGGATAGATCACGCACCCCGCTTTCAAAGTATTCACGGTTCGCGTTGACGGTTCCGACCATGACTTTGTTACCCAGTACGAACTCCAGATTGATCTTGTCGGCCGGAACTTCGAAAGTGCGATCTCCACCGGTCACGCTCGAGAGAACGAGTACACCGTTCTTGCCAAGAGCGCGCATGCTGTCGAATACGACCGGCGAGTAACCTGTTGCTTCGAATACGAGGTCGAAAGGACCGAACTTCGCGGCTCCCTCCAAGATCGGCGACTCCTGAGTGGAGACATAACGGGCTCCGAGCGCCTCAACGAGATCCGAATTGCGATACGGCTTCTTCGTGAGCGCAAAGGTGGTCACGTCCACACCACGCAGTCTCAGGATGAGTGTCGCGAGCAAGCCGATGGTTCCCGCTCCCATCACGGCCGCGCGCTTCGGCTTCCACACGCGAAGCCGGCGCTGGATCTCGAATGCCTGTGTGATTCCCTTTTCGACGACAGTTGTGGGTTCGAGAAGGACACCAACTTCCTTAAGGCCAACCGGCACCTTGACGATAAACTCGGCGTCGTCCACGTAGTACTCGGTCAAATAGCCGTGACGCAGGTTGATGCCACGCTCGTAGTAGGTGTCGTCGGTGGTCATGTCGTTCGTGCCGATCTTGTCGTAGATGCTGGTGCCGGGCCGCCGAACCGTGGCGACAACGTAATCACCGGGCCTCAGTTCGGTCACGTTGGGTCCGACAGACTCGACGCGGCCAAAGCTTTCGTGACCGAGAACGAGGAAGTCGTATCCCGCCGGTGAGGCGCCATACTCGGCGGCGTTGATTTCCTTGTCCGTGCCGTCGACGCCAACGCGCAGGACTTTGACAAGAACGCCGCGACCGTTGGGGATTTCTTCCAATGAAGGTTTATCCAGGTCTGCGAGGAAGACGCTTCCGCGACTTCCGGGCCGAACGGCAATGGCTTTCATTGTGGCGGCCCTGTCCGTAATTTCCATCGTGGTTGCGATATTCGATTTCATAATCGGATTCCTTTCTTAAACTGTCGGCGCTTTGGAAAATGTTTTGGGACGAATCCCTCTCCCGAAGGGAGAGGGTGGTGCGAAGCACCGGGTGAGGGGTACCGAACGAAATTGTCTTTCGTGTTGTACGCCTCACCCGGCCCTTCGGGGCACCCTCTCCCTTCGGGCGAGAGATTTGCCCCAAAGATTTTCCGAGCGTAGCTGTTACGCGTTGACCCGAATTTCGATTTCACCCGACTCCTTCACTTCCCTCGCGCCGCTCTGTTGCAGCAGCTTCGCCACGACGCCGGTCCAGCCAGTCTGATGGCTGGCCCCGACACCGCGGCCGTTGTCCGCATGGAAGTACTCGTAAAACAGAACCAGGTCTTTCCAGTGCGGATCATGCTGAAATTTGTCGGACGCTCCGTGAACCGCACGCCGTCCATCGCGATCGCGCAGGAAAGTTCCGGCCAATCGCCGGGAGATCTCCTGCGCGACTTGCCACAGCGTGAGAAAGTTTCCCGATCCCGTCGGGCACTCGACCTTGTACTCCTCACCAAGGTAGTGATGGAACTTCTGCAGGGACTCGACGATCAGGAAATTCACAGGAAACCAGATGGGACCGCGCCAGTTCGAGTTTCCGCCGAACAAATTGGTGCTCGATTCACCCGGGTCATAATCCAATCGATGTTCCATCGAACCCAGCTTCAGCACATACGGATGATCTTCGTGATATTTCGACACGGCGCGGATTCCGTACGGAGAAAGGAATTCCTTTTCATCGAGCATGTACCGGAGAACCCGTCGCAGCTTGTCTCGGTCCACAATCGACATCAGCCGGCGCTCCCCCATTCCCGGTGTAAACATACATGCCTGGTTCTGGGTATATCCCTGCCGGTTTGCGATAAACCAGTCGAGCCGACGCTTGAAATTTGGCAGCCGTTTAAGGAGTTCGGGTTCGAGCGTATCGACGGCGTAGAGCGGAATCAATCCCACCATAGAGCGCGTTCGCATCGGGAACTCGCCCTCGTTCGGTGAGTGAAGAACATCGTAAAAGAACCCGTCTTCCTCGTCCCAGAGACTAATTCCGTTTTCGCCGCGATTGTTCATCGCATGCGCGATCTGCGTGAAATGTTCCCAGAATTTGCTCGCCACATCTTCATAAGCCGGATCGTCATATGCCAGCTCCAATGCGATGGAGAGCAGGTTCAGGCAGTACATCGCCATCCAGCTCGTGCCGTCCGACTGTTCAATGTGGCCGCCGGCGGGAAGCGGCGCACTACGGTCGAACACACCGATGTTGTCCAATCCCAAAAAGCCTCCCTGGAAGATGTTCTTGCCCTCGGCGTCCTTCCGATTGACCCACCAGGTAAAGTTCAGCATCAGCTTGTGAAACACACGCTTCAGAAACTGGAGGTCGCCTTTCCCGGTTCGTTTCTTTTCGATTTTGTAAACCCGCCATGCGGCCCATGCGTGCACGGGTGGATTCACATCGCTGAAAGACCATTCGTATGCGGGTATCTGTCCGTTGGGATGCATGTACCACTCGCGCAATAGAAGGACGAGCTGCTCCTTCGCGAAATCCGAATCAACCAGCGCCAGCGGAATGCAGTGAAACGCGAGGTCCCACGTGGCATACCAGGGATACTCCCATTTGTCCGGCATCGAAATAATGTCGGCGTTATGGAGGTGCAGCCATTCGTGATTCCTTCCTTTACGCCGCTCCTGCGGCGGCATTGGAAGATCGGGATCTCCTTCCAGCCAGGTTTTGATTTCATAGTGGTAGAACTGCTTGGACCACAGCATTCCAGCCAGAGACTGGCGCATCACATTTTTTGCATCGGCGGTAAGTTCTTCCGGAATGACGGTGGAGTAAAATTCGTTGGCTTCGCGGATACGGGTGTCGAACACTCTGTCGAAAGCCTTGCCGAAGGGTTGCGTATCTCTCAATGCGAAATCGATGTTTGTCATGCGCAGGCAGATCTGGACGGTTTCTCCCGCCGGCACGTTCATCGCATAGTGGGCGGCTGCCTTCGTTCCAACCTGTGAGGGATTGACCGCATCGCTTCGCCCGTGAACGATCGCGTCATTGATACTGTCCTTGACATAGGGAGACGCATTGTCCGATCCATAAAGGCGCGCAACATTAGTTTCATTCTCCGTGAAGAGAACGTTAGGGACCCCTTCCATATACAACCAACGTTCTCCGTATGTCGGATCGTTGATTTGAATCGCTCGATCCTGGCCCGGATCGGCCATTCGCATAAAAGGACGCGGCTCATTCTTGTCGAAGGACCACGTGTTTCGAAGCCAGATGGTGGGAAGCAAATCCAACGAAGCGGAATCGGGCCCACGGTTTGCCACGCGGATTCGCACCAGAATGTCCTCGGTATCCCCTTTTGCATACTCCACGAAAACGTCGAAGTACCGGTTGTCTTCAAATATGCCGGTGTCGAGCAGTTCGTATTCCGGGTAGTTCTTTCCACGCCTGCGATTCTCTTCGACCAACCGGCTATAGGGATACTCCGCCTGCGGGTATTTATAGAGGTATTTCATGTAGGAGTGCGTCGGCGTGCTGTCGAGGTAGAAGTAAAGCTCTTTGACGTCTTCGCCGTGATTGCCTTCGGTTCCCGTCAGACCGAACAACCGTTCCTTGAGAATCGGATCTTTTCCGTTCCACATTGCGAGTGCAAAGCAGATCCGTTGGTGACGGTCCGAAATTCCGGCAATGCCGTCCTCACTCCAGCGGTATGCCCTGGAACGCGCATGATCGTGCGGAAGATATGTCCATGCCATGCCGTCGGCGCTGTAGTCTTCGCGAACAGTTCCCCAGGCGCGTTCGCTGAGATAGGGTCCCCAGCGCTTCCAGTGTGCTTCGCGGTCCCGTGATTCCATCAGTCTTTTCTCTTCTGCATTCATGATTGATCTCCTCTTCGGCTTCTATTTCTGCAACAGCCTGGTAACGTGGCCATCCGGATCGCGTACCGACAGGCCCGCGTGAAATCCGGCCTGGCCATCTGCCAGATCGACGGCACCAGGGGAAATGAAACTGAATCTGCCGGTGCGCAGCCGGGTCTCCGCAACTCGAATGTCGGTCGTGATGAAGTTTGTCTGCCAGCTGACGAGATCGCTGGCTCGCGCGTCCGTTGGATATGGACGTCCATCGCGTGGCGTCACGTATTCCAGAAACTCCACGCCCGGGCCCGATCCTGCTCGCATCGCCGTAATCCGAAGCCGTGCGCCGAAAACGTTGTTCAGGTGCTCCTGTTCGACGCCGTAGTTCTCGCTTTCTCCAACCTGCTTCATCCCGAGAGTATCTCGATAGAACCGGAGACTTGCCTCCGTGTCGCGGACCACAATCGCGGTATGGTCAATACCAAGAAACAACTCCGGGTTGCCGCGATGCCATTTGGCGTCGCCTTTGTCAGGCGGAAACGAGAGGATTTCGAGCGCATGTTTGTCGGGATCCTTGAAGTAGAACGCCTGGATTCCGGCTGCATTCTTATTCCACTCCGGCAGAGTCTGCGGACCCGTGGATGCATATTCGACCTTGTTCAGACGCAGCCAGGCATAGGCCTTGTCCATGTCTGAAACGATGATCGCGATGTGTTGAAACCACAGATCGTTGCTGCGCGAGTCCACCGGTATTGGCCGTCCCTTTGGTGTCAGGTACTCGGTGAGTTCAATGGATTCCTCTCCAAGCCTCATGCGGACGATTCGCGCCCGTAATCCGAAGAGGCCCTGCAGTCTTTCGAATCCGGGACCGGTGACTTCAACATCCGATACCTTCTCAAACGACAGAACCCTGGAAAAGAAATCCACCGAACGATCCACGTCGCTAACCGTCAAACCGACGGCGTCGAGCGAAGTAACAACGGGTTTGTCGCTCGCCGCAGAAACCTGCGGCCGCGGAGCCGCGAGCAGCAGGACGAACAGAGCCAGCAAATAGAGTCTTCGCTTTCGTTCAATACGCATCGTCGATCCTCAATTCATTCGCTCGAGCAGGTGATCGCCAACTCGCAGCGCGTTTGCCATGATCGTCAGCGCGGGATTCATCGCGCCGCAGGACGGGAAGAAGCTCGCATCGACGACGTACAGGTTGTCGAGATCGTGGGCTTTGCAATGGATGTCGAGCACCGACGATTTCGGATCCTTCCCGAATCGCATCGTGCCGTTCTGATGCGCAACCCCCGCAAGCGGGATGCGCTTGCCGATGTATGCGTTCATGTGGATGACTTCCTCCGTGCAGTTGGCGTGCTTCAGGAGTTCCTTGAGCTTTGCCTGAAGTCGCTTGTGTCCTTCCTCGTTGTTTGCTTTGTAGTTCAACTGAATCTGTCCGTTCCTGGTAAGCGTCACGCGGTTGTCGGGCAGGGGCAGGTCTTCCGACGTCATCCAGAAATCGAGGGAGTGTCTTGCCATGAGTTCCAGAGTGAATCCAGGGACGATCTTCGGCGCTCCCTCTCCGAGGATGGCGGCATCGGTTTTGCCGACGAACGAGATGTGACCCATCGGGTAATCCCAGTCCTCGGAGCGAAAATAGAAATCATTCAACCCGAAGGTTTTCTGGAAGACGGTGGGGTTCTCGCATTTTGAAATCGCGAGCATCACCGAGTTGGTGTGGCACATGTAATTCCGGCCGACCTGATCGGAACTGTTTGCAAGACCGTTGGGATGCTTGTCGCTGGCTGAACGAAGCATCATGGCTGCGGAGTTCACAGCACCGGCAGACGAGACCACGATATCGGCGGAGTAAGTTTCCGGCACACCGTCGTGATCCACCTGGACGCTGGTAACAATGCGTCCGGAAGAATCCGTGTCGAGCCGCGCGACTCTGCGTTTCGTCAGAAGCGTGACGGTGGAATGTTCCAGGGCCGGCTCGACGCAGATCACCTGAGCATCGGCCTTGGCATGCACCAGGCATGGAAATCCGTCGCATGTGGCACAGCGGATGCACTTGCTTTTCTGAGGATTCTGTTCGTCCAAAAGAATCCCGATCGGCAGATGGAAGGGACGGTGTCCGAGCTTTTCAAGGTCGTCACTCAGCTGTTGGATGCGCGATTCATGACTGACGGGCGGAAAGCGATACGGCTTGCTGGCAGGCGGCTCCGTCGGATCCTCGCCACGAATCCCGTGCACCTGATATAGGTATTCGGCCTCGGTGTAGTAGGACTCCAGATCGTCGTACGCGAGCGGCCAGGCTGGGGACACACCTCCGTGGTGACGGAGTTCCCCAAAATCCTGCTGGCGCAGCCGAACAAGAGCGGCTCCATAGAATTTCGTGTTGCCGCCAACGAAGTAGTGAGCACCGGCAACAAATTCATTCCCCTTCGCGTCGCGCCAGGGTTCGACGTTGTTGTAGCGGCCTCTTCCGACCACGGCATGCGAATCCCAGTTTTGCTTTTCGCGCGGGACGAAGTCTCCACGTTCCAGCAGAAGGATTTTCTTACCGGACGCCGCCAGGCGATACGCAAGCGTCCCACCGCCAGCTCCGGTTCCGATGATGATGACGTCGTAATGATGGTTTGCGCTCATTGCTACTCCCTGGCAGCTATATGCCGCGTGGAAGCTTGTTTATTCCCGTGTGCGAAATTGGAAAACGTTTTGAGATGAAGTGGGAGTGGGTTTATTTCCGGGTCCAAATGGGAAAATGTTTTGGGACAAATCCCTCTCCCGAAGGGAGAGGGTTCCGCGAAGCGGCGGGTGAGGGGTACCACACGAAAGTTTGTTTCGTTCGGTACCCCTCACCCGGTGCTCCGCACCACCCTCTCCCTTCGGGAGAGGGATTTATCCTAAAACATTTTCACTTTTGTTGCGGCGCTTCTACGACGATCTCAACCTTGCCGCATCCGGGACAGCAGTGGACCGATGCAGTCGCTCCGCCAAAGTCGGGATCGTTGAGTGTCTTCTCCGCATGTCGGTTCATCGGCGTACCGCAGTTCGGACAACGTAACGTCGCAGCCATCCGAGTTCCCCTTTCAGGCATCTAATCCAACGGAATGCTTTCCCTTCCGTGTCGAAGTACCTTCGCCATCCAGATCAATTCGCTAATGAACTTCGCGCTGCGTCGAATATAAGCCTGATCGAGCAGTTCCCCGCTTGCATCAAATACCTTATCCACACTTCCAAAGTTGACATCCCAGAATATCGACACCAGGCCGAGCTCCCGCAATACCGGCTGAAAGTGTTCGATGACGCGTGCACCTCCGAATGTGCCGGCGGAAACGCCGACGATACCTGCGGCCTTATGGATATATTCCTTCAAACAGCTGTCCAGAACGTGTTTGAGCAACCCCGGAAAACTATGGTTGTACTCCGGGCTCACAATGACGATGGCGTCCGCGCGTTCCATGGCTTCCGAAAATCGCGGGTCTTTTACGGCTTCACCGGCATCATCCACCCGAAGATTCAATTCTCGAATGTCAATGAGCTGAGTCCGGACGTGGTTACGCTGCTGGAGTTGACCGACCATGAAGTTCGCCGCGTGCACGCTCATGCGGCCTTTGCGCGTCGTTCCCAAAATCACAGGTATGTCGAGAGGTCGCTGTTCATTCATCTAATATTCCAGAAATGCTTCAGCCAGCCGATCGATATGCTTTCCCACCGGCGTGTAAGAAACGATAACGGATAGCGCAAACGCCCCGGCCGCAGTGAAGGCGGCCTCGGTATATTCCCCGCGGTAGTGTGAGGCGTGTATGAAGGCATCCGCGAAAAACGCACAGACAGCTACAAACAGCGCAGACACCCATCTGTTGGAGAAGTGGCGGGCGTGGCGGGTCCATGTAATTCCCAGGAGTGGAAATACCGTGAGGACGCCAGTCTCTGAGGCGATGAGAAAATGTCCCAGCGTCGCCTGGGCAAGTTGTCCCTGCACCATCAGGAGCAGGCAGGCGGCGCCGGTTTCAACGGCCTTGTGACCAAACAGCGCCAGACGGAACTTGTGTTTCCTGGATAGTGAGGAAGCCGGGGTGATCCCCCGGCCTCCACTATTTTCTGTCATGGATACAGAGCTCAATTAGACGCGACCAACGGAGCGGTTGCAAAATTCACATCGAACCGGGCACACCAGATCGTGACCGCCTGGTATTTCGCCAGATCCACGTTGCTCGGGACATCGTAATTCTGATCGCCAACATTTCCTTTCATCGAACCCAAATCGACAAACCCGGCTTTCTTCACCGTATCGTTGTCCATGGCATTCGGTGCAGCCACCAGGTACACATGAACGTCCGGACCGTTGGAGGTCTTGAAATTCGTCAGCCGGAGCACGCGTTTGCCGTCCACATCAAACACGCCGGCTGTCCCCTCGGTCTCGTGGGCATAGCCCTTGAACTGTCCCATCGCCAGCTGCCTGGGGCCTGCGGGCCGGATGATTTGTAAGGGTGCAGTGCCGAAGTTTACATTGAATCGCGCACACCAGATGGTTACCGCCTGATATTTATTCAAATCCGCATCGGCGGGCACATCGTAGTTCTGATCTCCCATATTCCCCTTCATGGAGCCGAGATCCAGAAAACCGGCTTTCTTCACCGTTGCATCGTCCATGGCATCCGGTGCAGCCACGAGATAAACGTGCACATCCGGGCCGTTGGAGGTTTTGAAATCGGTCAGTCTTAATACTCGCTTGCCGTTCACTTCGTAGATGCCCGCGTTGCCGGCGGTCTCGTGCGCATATCCTTTGAATTGACCCGCCACCAATTGGCGTGGACTGATCATCGAACTGGGTGTGTTGGAGGCAACTGTGGATGCCGGGAAGCCTTCGGAAACGGACTTGTTGACGAAAAGCAATTCCGGCCGGAACGCGTACCAGCCGAGCGCCACCACCACGACACCAATACCA